>Ga0265295_1002506_pt1 | contig 28922 bp, 31 predicted proteins | sample Munlansysbiofilm_FD_192503 | JGI IMG/M metagenome (GOLD analysis project Ga0265295, IMG submission 192503) | Leachate microbial communities from a municipal landfill in Southern Ontario, Canada - Methane capture system biofilm | ecosystem: Engineered > Solid waste > Landfill > Unclassified ... | reverse complement strand
TAAATGGATAGAAAAGAGAACTTAAAAAACCACATTCCTCCGATTTTCAATTTCGGTGACTCTTTATACTTTTACTGCAGAATCTCATGATATGAGCGTAAATTCTTGTTGACACCATTATGCTTGCTCAAAATATTGCGCTTAACTGTGTCTTCTGGAGAAACTTATGTATAAAGCGCTGTTTTTAATGCTAATAATGCTTTTGTTCGTCAACTTGCTTGCCGACAATCTTGACGATAAAATACGAGAATTGCAGCGTATACAATCTCAACTTGAAACAACTGAACAAAAGGCCAAGCAAACAGCAGAAAAAAGGAAGCAGACCGAATCTGAGATTCAACGTACAGCCTCTCTTAAGCATCTTTCCGATCAAAATGTGAATAAATACCGTTCTGCAGTATTAGTTGTGCGCGATTCTTTAAGCGAAGTTGAGCGCAGATTAGCTAATGCCAATGATCGCCTAAGCAATCTCCAATATGCTCAAAATGCAGAAATGAACATGCTCTTGCGGGTTGATCGCAGCTTTTCAGCACAACAAATTTCGCATCGAGATCAACGTTACTTGCAAAGCTTGATTCTACATCAAAAAAGGGATTTTGATATTCTTAACGGTTATAAAGCTTCATTGGTGCATGCTCAAGATTTACACAACGCTGAAGCATCCAAAATAAACCGTAGCTTAAGAACTGAAAGTCAGAAAAATAAAAGATACAATAAACAGATTAGTGCTCTTACTAATCAGCAGAAAAAGCTAAGTAAGCAAGAGCAGGAGCTACAAAATAACATAGCTAAACTAAAACGCGATGCCGCAGCACTTGAAACCCTGATAAGCCAATTGCTAGAAGAAAGTGGGCGCAGTCTGCCAAGTTACGAATTCACCCAAATCAAAATTGCCTGGCCAGTTAAGGGTAATATTATCCGTAGTTTTGGTCAAGAGACTCGTTCATACAATACCAGCGTTGTTAGTAATGGTATAGATATTGCCGTTCACGAAGGTACAAATGTGCACGCAGTTGATGATGGAGAGGTAATATTCTCAGACCGTTACGGGGGTCAGGGGAAACTAATAATTATTGATCATAAGAATGGATTCTTTAGCCTTTATGGTTACAACAGCGATCTATTAGTAGATCGTGGAGACACAGTAACTCGAGGTACCGTTATCGCACGTAGCGGCGCTACGGGATCAGCGTTGGAGCCTGCTTTACATTTTGAACTACGCAAAGATGGCAGAGCCATAAACCCGGTGCCATATTTTGAATAAACGGCAATTTCTATGCCAGAATAATTCGTTTTCATCTTACGCATGTTGATAAGGGAATAAATGATGCTCAAAGTGAAGAATCCTTCAGAGAAGAAAATTCAAAGATTACTGCAAAAAGATCCTCTTACTGAATCAACTATTTTGCATTATACAGGCAATATGTGGGGAATTGGGTGCCGCTTATCTGCGCACAACACAATCAATCGTATTCATGAGCTCAAACAACGCAGCAAATCTGGCATGATCGTTCTTGTTCCGGATATAGCTTGGATATCTGCGAACATCAATGTACCCGAACGCATCTACTCACTTATGCAACAGTATTATCCAGGAAATTTGAGCATTGCATTTACAGTAGATAATCCAAGTTATGAACATGTGGCATATAATCAAAAAGTAGCTTTTCGAGTTCCTTCAGATCCTATGCTACGCTATATAATTAGTCTTCTAGGCGAGCCTATTGTTTCTACTAGTGTGAACTACTCAAATCTTCCAGCAGAAAATGATTTACATCGTTTGGAGAAAGTGTTTGGCTCTTGGTTCGATATTGCATTTATCCCCCCTGATACTGCTATTGGTGAACATTCTCCCTCCACTCTTATAGAATATGTATCAAAAAGTGAGGGAGAAATAGAGGATATCAAATGCATCAGAGAAGGTTCAATCCCTTTTTACCAGATCAAAAAATCTTTTTCTTTGCCTTTGGTTATGTTTGTTTGTACTGCCAATATATGCCGCAGTCCTATAGCGGAAAAGCTCTTTGCCAAAATGATCAAAGAGCATAACCTTAAACTGAATACAGATAGTAGTGGGCTTTTAGACGGGGGGCACATGATATCTCTTTCATCCATGCAACTTCTTATGGAAAGAGGTATTTTAGACGCTCAAGAGCACGTCTCAAAAAAAATTAGCCCCTCCATGGTGAGTAATTCATGGTTGATTCTTACAATGGAGGAAAGGCAAAGAGATTTTTTGCGCCAAACATATCCCGATGCAGCACATAAGATACTTACACTAAACGAAATAACAGGTTTTGAAGGTGATATTACAGATCCTTATGGTAGTGAACTGGATTTTTATCGCAATACTCAAAATATTATTGAAGAACGCTTACACATACTTTTAGAGAGAATCATAAACAACGATATCATGCTTTTTAAGGATAAGCAATGAGTATAATAGAACCTCATATTATTATAGAACATGGCATATCTAAGGAAGAATACGATAATATAGTTCACATACTAGCTAGAGAACCAAATCTCGTAGAGTTAGGTATTTTCAGCGTGATGTGGAGTGAACATGCCAGTTATAAGAATTCCATATTGCAACTTAAAAAACTACCTAAAGAAGGTGAGATGTTGCTAGCCAAAGCCGGAGAAGAGAATGCCGGAGTTGTAGATATTGGTGATAATCTTGCCATCAGTTTCAAAATAGAAAGCCATAACCACCCCTCAGCATTAGAGCCTTACCATGGGGCAGCCACAGGAGTTGGCGGCATATTAAGGGATATCTTCACGATGGGAGCCCGACCCATTGCAACTTTTGACTCTCTGCGATTTGGCAATCCTGATAATCCCATTATCAAGCACTTACTTTCTGAAGTAGTAAAGGGTATTGCCGATTATGGAAACTGCTTTGGAGTACCTACAGTGGGAGGTGAAATATATTTTGAGGATAGTTATGAAGGTAATCCCTTAGTAAATGCTATGGCGATTGGTCTTTTAGAGCATAAAAACCTGGCAAAGTCTGCGGCATCAGGGCCTGGGAATGCCGTTATTATTGTAGGCGCAAAAACTGGAAGAGACGGCATCCATGGAGCTACCTTTGCTTCACTAGAGCTCTCGGAGAAATCCGAAGAAAAACGTACAGCAGTACAAGTTGGAGACCCATTCTACGAGAAGATGCTTTTAGAAGCTACTTTAGAGATAATTAAATCTGGTTTAGTTGTTGCAATCCAGGATATGGGTGCTGCGGGTTTGACCTGTTCTTGTAGTGAAATGGCGGGTAAAGGTAAGGTTGGCATAGATATAGACGTAAGTAAGGTTCCTCAACGAGAAAGCGGAATGAATACGTATGAAATAATGCTTTCAGAATCTCAGGAACGTATGTTGGTTATAGTTGAACCACATAATATCGATAAAGTCCTAGCAATATTCGATAAATGGGATTTGGATGCGGTTCAAATAGGCACAGTAACCAACGACAAACTGTTACGGGTTAGAAACAACGATGTTATTGAAGCTGAAATACCTGCGGAGTATCTGATTCTTGGGGGGAAAGCTCCGGTATATAAAAGAGAGTCTTGCCGTCCTAAATATCTAGATCTAGTCCAAAATGAGAGGTTAGACTCTCTATCTACCTCATGTAGTGCAAACGATATCCTTTTCAAATTGATGGGCAGCCCCAATATCGCTTCCAAGCATAATATTTATACTCAATTCGATCACATGATAGGCATTGCTACTACTATAGAGCCGGGAAGTGACGCTGCAGTAATTAGGATAAGAAATACTGCTAAAGCTATTGCCGTCGCAACTGACTGTAATGGTCGTTTTTGTTACTTAGATCCATATGAAGGAACAAAAGCAGCAGTTGCTGAAGCTGCCCGAAACGTTGCCTGTAGTGGCGCAAAACCTATTGCGATTACAAATTGCTTAAACTTTGGGAATCCACATAAACCAGAGGTTTATTACTGTTTTGAAGAATGCATCAGGGGCATGAAAGATGCTTGCCTTGCCTTCAATACCCCTGTAACGGGTGGCAATGTTAGTTTTTACAATGAAAACCCCGTTGGAGCCATCTTCCCCACTCCCGTTATCGGGATGTTGGGATTAATGCAGGATTTTCACAAAGCTTGCTCCCAGCATTTTAAGCAAGCAGATGATAAAGTATTTCTTTTAGGAAAGATGAATCAGCGCTTAGGCGGAAGCCAGTATCTGAAAGTTATCCATAATCGCATTACTGGTAAGATAGCGAGAATTGATTTAGAAGAAGAAATAAATCTACAAAACTGTATAATCGAACTAATTGACAAAGATCTGGTAAATAGTGCTCACGATGTTAGTGATGGCGGAATTGCAGTTGCATTAGCAGAATCGTGCTTCAACCCCAAAAAATGCTTTGGATTAAAAGCTTCTATACCTCAAAATCAGGATTTTATTACTGCTTATTTTGGCGAATCTGGTGGGAATATAATAATCTCTGCAAAACCAAATTGTGAGGATAGTATCATAGAAATTGCCAAGACTCATCACACACTGTGTACATATCTGGGTACTGTAACCGAACCCCAAATTTTCGAATTAGACAACAATATTTCAGTTTGTATAGCTGATTTACGGAAAACATACGAGCAAGGACTACAAATCTAAACATGGAGGAGGAAATGAGAATGAATTTCTTCTTTGGGAACATCTTCTGGGGAATTCTATTGGTGCTCTGGGGCGCATCATTGATATTGAAAACGTTCAATATTCATATGCCATTGGCAAAAATCTTCATAGCAGTAGTGATTATTATGTTTGGGATTAAGCTCCTAATTGGCTCAAACTCTAAATCTTTAACTAGAGATCATTCTGGACGCAGAAACTACTATCGCAGCAATCGTAGTGGTGAATATACCATGGTATTTTCCTCCGGCACTATAGATTTGCGTGATATCAATGAAAATAACCCCAATATGGAGATAACGGTTGTTTTTGGAAATTGTACTGTAATTCTACCGGCTCATCTTAGCTTCGACATCGAACCTACAAGCGTTTTTGGGGCTACTATCCTTCCCGATAAGAGTCATTATGGTTTTGGTGAAAGTCATTATCAAAATAATGGAGTATCACAAAGCATGATTCATATCGAATCAACTTCAGTCTTTGGACGTCTTGAATATGTGTTTGAAAACGTTGAAACAGTACAAGCTGACACGACTAGCACAGAAACACGATTCTAGTTTTTAATGAAGCGAATACTTATAGTAATTGTATTAAGTACAATTTTCGTTACGTGTTACGCTACCGGATTGGGTTATGCCCTTTCCGGTGGTGGAGCACGGGGCTTTGCCCACATCGGAATTCTTAAGGTTTTGGAGGAAGAGGGAATTAAACCTGATTATGTTACGGGAACAAGTATTGGAGCTATTATCGGCTCATTCTACGCTTTAGGCTATACCGCTGTAGAAATTGAAAGCTTAGCTGTTTCAATAAATTGGGATGAACTAATGTTGGATAATGTATCCCGTGGTGATTTGTATGTAGGACAAAAACGTTGGACACCCTTTGGAAATGCAGTTCTAGAACTTGATGATGGCTGGAATCCTAAACTCCCCACCAGTTTGTATCGTGCTAACAGTCTTAATCTCAAATTGTTTGAACTATATGCTCCAGCATCTAATATTAGAGACTTTAACCTCCTGCCAATAGCGTTTTCTTGTGTTGCAACAAACTTACAAGATGGAACACCCAAAATCTTCAATTCCGGCTCTTTAATGCAAGCTGTACGAGCCAGCCTATCCGTGCCAAGTTTGATGCAACCCTTTAGAGTTGGCGAAGACATCTATATTGATGGAGGAATTTCCCAGAATCTGCCTATCGAAGAAGTAAAAAACATGGGAGCCGATAAAGTTGTTGCAATTAAAGTGAATTCATCTTTACGCAAACAAGATAAGTTGGATTCAATGATTGATGTATTAGATCAAACCATTAACATTGGGATCACTAGCAAACTAAATGAAAACATCGATGAATGTGATCTCCTCTTAGAGCCAAACTTGCAAGAGTATACTTCTCAAGATTTTAAGCATGCAGCACAAATCATCCAGATCGGTGAGGAATATGCTCGCTCAAACATCCAAACAATCCGCAGTTTTATAGAAACTACTTCTAATAACTCTTCGCATAAAAATGATTCAAAACTTGATATTGACAAACATTTCTACAGAATCTCAAGAGCCGAAGCAATTGGTAATAAGCGCGTAAGCCTAACCAAGATAAAAGAGTATCTCGGCTTAGAAATACCAGGAGTATACTCTGCAGGGTATATATCTCAAGCTTTTCGCCGTGCACTTAATTCTCAGTTTTTTACTATTATCTACCCAGAATTGATTCCAGATTCTGAAGATTCGTTTGTCCTAAAAATTCACGTTCACGAGCGTCAGCCCAAATCGATAGCATTAAATAACGCTTATAACAACGAATTAAAGCTTACTGCAAGTGCAATATTGAGTATAGATAATATCTTGTTGAAAAATTCTAGGTTGCTAACTCAGGTTATTCTGGGTGGTAAAAATGAATTGAATATAGACTACGTTAAGAACTTTGGTGAGTTCTGGGGCATATATTATCGCATTTTCCCCTTTATCAATGAAAAGACCCTCTATTCTTACAACGATGATCATTTCCAGGTAAGTAGCTCAAAATCTCTTGAATGGGGAGCTACCTCTGGGATTGGCGTTTTTACTTATCACAACATTATTGCCGAAGCTTTTTTGTATTATAGCAATACTAGCCTTTACCGGGGAATATCGGAGACTGATGTCTCGTTAAAAAACTATCATGTGAGTGGCTATGGTTTCAAGGCTTATTATGAAAGTTTGGATGAATATATGTTCCCCCATAAAGGGGTTGTGGGGATGGGTAAATTCAATTTCTCTTTCAATAATAATATGTCGGATTTTATCTACAGCAATTTTAAAGGCAAAACTGAGGCATATATTCCCATAAATAATTCCCTGTCATTACATGGTGGCATAAGCGTGGGCAGCTATTTTAAAGATCAAACATCGCAAAAAAACGATCCTTTCACGATTGGTGGTATGGACGGCTTTAAAGGCTACTCTCTTTACGAGATAAGTGCACCCTATTTTCGCATTATGCAATTTGGGATTAATTCGGAACCCTTTAAAAATATCTTCATCCAAGCTGGAATTCAGGGTTTAAGCTATAGTGATGAGGAATTTATTGGTAGCAAGTTTAGCGATGAATATTGCTATTATGCAGGAATTGGTATAAGACCCTATCGCATTCCTATGCGCTTGCAATTTGCTCTAAACGAAAGGGATACCATAAACACTATGTTCTCAATTGGTTACGATGCAGATATCTTCCAATTCTCCCGCAAATAGCTCTCCCCTATTCACAATTTGATCATTTCTCTCTAGGTTCATCAACACAGAAATAATTCGAGATTTGATACCATTATCAAATGCAAGAGTCATATTTAGATCCTTGAACAAATAATCCATTGAATTGAATTGAATTGAGCTGAGTTAAGCTCCGATTATCATCACGAGGTTTTTTCTTAACTCCACCATTTTTTGTTATATCTATTTATTGCCCAATTTTATGAACAACGCTTTTTTATTATTCATCACCTCACTCTCCTTGTTTCAAGCCATACATAGCGTGGGTTTATCCCGAGATTCTCCCTTATCGATATGATGATGGTAGCCTAAACTTGCCTTAACTCTCCGTAAAAGTATCAAGAAGGAGGTTTGCATTACAGTTATTGCAAAAAACACAAGAATAGCTAATCATGGCTACATATAAAAGCACCTGTTTTATTTTTTCTGTATGGGCAAATCTCTTATATTGATTGCTCAGCATTCAAGCCCGAATCATACAAATTGTTCCACTCTGCCCGTAGGAGAAAATAGGAATGAAATGCGTATTTATATCGTAACAATAATGGTGTAAATACTACAGATCGTTCAATACAATTTCTCCATCTATCATAGTAAACAACGATCTTGCTTCCAGCCAATATTCTTCGGGCAGTTTGCGATAATCTTCTATAACGATAAGATCTGCCAAAAAACCTTTAGCAATCTTACCCCGTAAATGATGAGAACAAGAGGCAGTCGCAGCGCCGATAGTATAACCAGCTATAGCCTCATTAACGCTGATGCTTTCTTTTTCATTTAAGGTTTCTTTGTGGGGATCTGTATCATGTTTGCGTTTTATGGCACTATATATCCCCAAGAAAGGATTTATGGTTTCAATAGGGGCATCCGAACCAAAAGCATAGGGTATTTGAGCTTGTAGCATGCTTCTAAAGGCATATACTTCCTCGATTATGTGCTCCCAAGAATTATGAATCATAGGAATATCGTTGGCGATATGTACTGGTTGCAAACTAGCAAACAGATTTGATTTCTTCAAATCCGCAATATCGCACAGCCTAATAGATTGAACGTGCTCAATACGATGGAATAGATTCCGATATTGGGGATTCTTCCGTAATCTTAATACGGTATCTATAACTTGACGCACACACCGATCTCCAATGGCATGAATCGTACTGGCAAAACCAGCTTGGGCGGCCTTTTCCATAACATCGTATAGTTCTTCATCTTTATAGCGAAGAATTCCCCGATTGCTTGCATCCATTGGATACGGTTCAAACATTGCTGCCGTAAGCGAACCCAATGAGCCGTCTCCAAATAACTTAAGCCCTCCTATTTTAAAGAATTCGTTACCCTCATAACTTCTTTTTTCTGCAGAAATCATCATATCCAACTCGTTAGATTGGAAGTGCCAACATGTTCTAAAGCGTGAGCCTTGCTTTTGTGCTTCTTGCAATAACGAGGCACTTTGATGCGATTCCATTGCATGAAAACCCACCAAGCCAAATTTATAGATGCCGTTAACCGTCTCTTTGATGCCATCAACAATGGCATACATAGGAGGAGCTTTAACAAAGGGGTCAATCATTTCTGTAGCAGTTTCAAATAATACTCCGCTAAGTGAGCCATCGGGCATTCTTTCAAATCTTCCCCCTGGAGGATCTTTGGTGTTTCTATCCCATCCCGCTATTTGTAAGGCTTTACTATTTAATAATTTGGCATGGTAATCTCTACTAAATAACGCTACCGGTCGATCTGGAAATACTTTATCTAAAACTGATTTATTCAAAGCTAAGGGATCAGTTAATTTATTACGATTCCATCCTCCCCCTAAAATCCACTGCGCAGGCCAACTAAGATACTCTCTATACCTAATCAATTCGGACTCGATATCCTCAATACTGTGGCAATTGAGGAGGTTGACCAATATTCGGGATTTTGAAAGCTCTACAAAATGAGTATGCGCATCGGTAAAAGCTGGTAATAAACATCTTTGATTAATGTCTATTTCTTCTGTGTTTATATTAGCTAACTGTTTGCACTCATTAAGAGTGCCAACGTGATATATAATGTTGTTTATAATTAAGACAGCATTTAAGCCCTCATAACCATATACATAGGCATTGTATAATATAATATTCATGATATTCTCCTGATTGCTTCTTTTAAAAGCTCATGAGGTACTGCGTAGTTTATTCTAAGATAATCTTTTGTCATATCTCCAAAAGCGCTTCCTGGAACCGTTAGAACTCCTTTGTGTAGCAAATCTTCTGCTTTTTGCATATCGTTAGTGGTTAACAGCATAGCATAGGGTGTTGCGCTTGGAAGATGATATATGAAATCAGAAAAGTTATCGACTACGATTCTTCGGTTGATATCTAAAGCAGACCTAATATCTTGAGGTATTTGCGGGTTATTGAGCGCAAAAATGGAAAGCTTTTGAGCAAGCCAGGCTGGGCACGTAGATATATATTGTTTTAGTTTTGTTGCCGCTTCAACTAAACGTGGATGAGAACAAAGCCAACCTATGCGCCAACCACTCATTAGGTGAGACTTGGATAATCCTCCAATTCGTATAACTCGATCAAAAATGTTATAATCTATAACTTCGACCGGTTTGGTATATACTTCCTTATAAATTTCATCTACAATTAGGATTATCCCCAAAGAGTTTAGTATTTCACTTAGTTTCGTGGCATCAGATTTATTAAGACAATATCCAGTAGGATTTGAGGGAGTACTCATTAGTAGGATTTTTACGTTTTGCAGTCTATTTTGCCAAAGATCCCAGTCTATCGTGCAAAAATCTTCTGCAAATGGCAACCTTATCACCTGCCCCATAGCCAAGTTTACTAAGGATGGATAGGCAGGATAATCCGGATCTGGAATGGCAACCTTATCAAGGGGATTAACCAAAGCATGAAGTGCAATGTATAGCGCTTCCTCGGCGCCATTACAAACACATATACATTTCGCTGATGTGTTATATGTTTGAGCAATGACATCGCGCAAATCATCTAAACCGGCATTGGCTGTATACCGCGGTTGGCCATCTTCAAGAAGCTTTATAGCATGCTCTGCTAAGGTTTTTGGAAAAGCAAATCCCAATTCGCCTAAAGCAAGATTTATGCATTGGGGTCCAGCTTCTGACATAAGCTTGCGTAAAAGAGAAATTTGAATTTCCGCTAAACGCTCAGATTCAATCCAAGTTGTGTCTAAGTTCACGTTCTAGTACTACTGCTGCATCAGTTTTTTCATCCCGATACTTAACAATAATCGGGCAATATACATGGAATTTGGAATTACTTTTCAGGCTTCTAGATCCAGGCACAACTACTGCATTTTTGGGAATCCTGAAACTGTTGTTTTCATCTTTGGCGAGAAATATCTCGTTTACGCTATCGTAGATTGGCGTAGAAGCATTAATGATCGTTCCCGAAGCTATAACAGCTTTTTCGCCGACGATTATTCCTTCGTAAATCCCACTATTACCGCCAATAAATGCATCGTCCTCAATTATTACCGGACGTGTGCCAATGGGCTCTAATACTCCGCCAATCATAGCTCCCGCCGAAAGGTGTACTCTCTTTCCAATTTGAGCACACGATCCAACAAGGGCATGAGAATCAATCATGGTTTCCTCATCTACCCAAGCCCCAATATTGATATAAGAGGGAGGCATAATAGTAACTCCTGGAGATATATATGCTCCCCTTCGCACCGAACTGCCTCCGGGTACAATACGAATCTTATCATCTATTGAAAATATCTTTTCGGGCATAGTGTTTTTTTCGAAAAAGCTTTTACCGGAATATGCCTTCACTTCGATAAGCACCCCCATTCTAAAGCCTAATAGAATACCCATTTTTACCCAAAGATTCACAGTCCAATTACTATCATTAGGATTACAAGAGCGTATTTCTCCAGAATCTAGTGCAGCAATAAAACTATCAAACAGCAAAATATCTGCTTCGCTATAAACTCTTTTGGGCTCATTATATAATTCAATAATCTGTTGTTTCAGCTTCATCACATATCCTTTAATGCTTGTTTAATTCTTTCTAAAGCCGATAGTAATACACTGCGAGGCGTGGCAAAGTTTAACCTCATAAAGCCAGTTCCCTCTATACCAAATGAAGTTCCGGGATTAAGCGCCAACCTTGCCTTTTGGATGAAAAAATCATTTAATTCCTTATCCCCTAATCCCAGTGCTCTGCAATCTAACCATGCTAGATATGTGCCATTGCATTCTGCCATCGAGATGCTCTGTATTTCTTCCAAGAAAAAGTCTCGCACAAGATCACGGTTTTGTTTAAGGTAGTTCAAAAGAGCTTCCAACCAATGCTCTCCTTTCAGGTAGGCAGCGGTAAAGGCGGTTATGCCAAAGCTGTTTCCCATAAATGTGTGAAGACTGTTATTCAACTCATTCAGGGTTTTGCCAATTTTATTGTCTGGTGCAAACATAACTGCCGTGGCAAGACCGGCAAGATTGAAGCTCTTGGCTGGTGATATTCCCGTAATTACATTATCTCCGCCAAAACTGGCTATGGATTGATGTTTGTTTGGGGCAAACACAATGTCTGCATGAATCTCGTCGCTAAATACCATCACTTCATGCTTGGTACAGATTTGGTGAATTTTCTTTAGCTCATCGTAAGAAAATACCTTTGATACTGGATTGTGGGGATTGCATAACACAAACATTTTTACCTGTGCAGCCTTATGCTCAAAATCGTCCCAATCAATTTCGTAAGTATTGTTGCGAGAAATCAAAGGATTGGTGAGTAAATTTCGAGAATGCTCTATAATCGTACTAAAAAATGGAGGATACACCGGAGTTTGGATTAAAATAGAATCGCCGGGTTTTGTCTGGCTCAATACCGCTATAGCCAAAGCAGTCATAATACTTGGAACATTAATAACTTTTTGCCCTACTGTATCCCAATTATACCGCTTTTGAATCCACTTACGAATGGAAGCATGAAAATCGTGATCAGGGAAGTTATATCCAAATATTGGGTGTTGTATGCGTTTGATAAGAGATTCAGTTATCTCTGGCGCAACAGCAAAATCCATATCCGCCACCCAAAGTGGGATTATGTCTTCTTTGCCATAGATTATTTTGAGGGCATCATACTTAAAGCACCCAGAATGTTTGCGTTCAATTACTTGATTGAAGTTCATCGGTTGCGCTTGCCTTTAGATAATCCAGGATTCCTTGCATCTTTTCAGGTATCGTAGCTTGAGGGGCTAGATCTGCAATATTGAGAATAATCTCTAAAATGTTAGGAAAAGAGGCATTGGTTACATAGCTTTTTTCTCTGCCCTTATCATCCAAGTATCTAATGCTAAAATAGAATGTAATCTTGCGATATAGCTCTAAGGCTAGCACATCCTTATAGGCTATTTGAATGGGTTTTTTAGCTATAAATCCCAAGCGTAGATGTGAGGATTCAAAAGTTACACTATTTAGAGCAGTAGCTTTCTTCAAAATTGAATCCAAGCCAACAAAACCGATAGCTATTGGCAATATTTTAAAAAAGATTGGAGTTTCACTTGTAACATATTGCATCATGAAATATATGCTATATATCATTATTGCTAATGAGATAGCTATCATAAACCATCGTAGCCAAGGTTTATGCCGATAACAGATAGGAATCTTATCTCTAATATATTGCAGCTTTATTTTATGCGACATTTATATTCCTTGTATAGCTTTCGCACGCTTTCAAGTATTATCTCTGATGCCGGCACCACGTCCGATAGGTTAATTTCCTGCCCATCACCGTGAAAATCGCTACCCGCCGTCATATAAAGTCCATTGTTTTGTGCTGTTTGAATAAACTCATCTACTTGATACTGGAAATGATCAGGATGCCACACTTCCAGTCCATCGATGCCAAAGCCAATAAACTCCTGAACAAAATCTGGGTTGCTAAGTTTTCCCGGATGAGCAACAATCGCTAACCCACCTGCTTGGTGAATTATATTTATAACATCCAAAACGCTTTGTTCCGGTTTGGGCATAAAAGCCGGTTTGAAGTTACCGATATATTTATCGAATGCCTCATTCTTGTTGCGGACATATCCTTTTTGGATAAGCACTTGAGCAATATGAGGACGCACTATCAGATCTTTAGCGCCAGCCATTGCCGCAACCTCTTCGATGGTAATATTCATTCCCAGTTTAGCAAGTAACTCAATCATTTTAATGGCTCTGGTTCTTCTGCCTTCATGATACATTTTTGAAAGATCTTTTAGGGCTTGGTTATTAAAATCACAGCCATAAGCTAAAATGTGTACGTCCTGACCCTGATGCATCGAGCTTATCTCCATGCCAGGAAGGATGTGAAGCGGTGCTATTACAGTGGGTAACTCTGTATAGGCATCGGCAGTATCGTGATCTGTGATTGAGATCAAATCCAGCCTAATTTTTTTTGCATGGTTAACAATTTGTGCTGGACTAAAAGCTCCATCGGATGCGCGCGTATGCAAATGCAAATTGATGCGCCTAATGTCATTTATTTCTTTAATTATCATAATCGTATTTATCTATTGACTAAAATGCATAAGTACAAAAATCGTCAATAGATTTCTTTTCTGATGGAGCTTAAGATGCACTATGATCCGCTCAAAGACAAGCTAGCTGTTTATGTGGAATTATTCCCAGCATTTCGGAATTTGTTTTACTTTATGTTGGATGTATTGCTACTCCGCCAACGCTATATAAAAAGAGAGATTAATCGCTATTTTGATGATGGGTTTTCTTTTTTTGACGCTGGAGCTGGGTTTTGTCAATACAGTGATTATATCTTAACCAAATATCCCGCAGCAACTGTTCGTGCTGTTGATCTTAAAACAGATTATCTGCGCAACTATGCATCTGTTGCAGGAAATAGATTTTTATACAGTTATGCAGATCTACAGGAATACATTCCCCCAGAAAAATATGATATGGCAGTAGCAATTGATATTCTGGAACATATCCAAAATGATAATGCTGTATTGAGAAATTTACATAACTCATTGAAAGATAAAGGTGTATTAATTATTTCCACCCCCAGTGACCTGGATGAAGCAGCAAAATTCACTTCAGAACATGTGCGTCCTGGATACAATAAAAAGAAGCTGGAAGAAAAATTGATCAGCAATGGTTTCAAGATACTTTCATCAGTCTATTCGTATGGTTTCTGGGGTGCAATAAGCTGGAAATTATTACTAAAATTCCCACTAACACTATATAACAGGAACAAGATATTCGCTTTATTATTACCCATATACTATGCTATTGTATTTGTTCCGGCTCAGATAATGATGCTTTTAGATTTGGCTTTTTACAATCCCCAAGGAACTGGAATTATTATTACTGCCAGGAAAAAGCATTGACAGATATGTATGTATTGATTGTATTAAAATTATCCTTATAGCTAAAGGAGGTAAGATGACTAATAAGAGATCTGCTAATCGAAAGAATAAAAAAGAGTTAATACTCGAAAAAGCAATTGAGGTTTTTGCTCTCAAAGGTTCACAGCAAACTACCATTGCCGATATCGCCAAAGCTGCCAAAATAGCCCAGGGTACGGTATATGTGTATTTTGATAGCAAGGAAGCTCTGCTGAATGAATGTATGCAAGAGATCATAGCTCCTATTCTACAATCTATTATTGATGAAACAAAAAGTATTCCAGATACTATGGATCGCTTGTTCGAGTTCTTTGTGCAACACATTTCCTTAGTACAAGAGAAACCCTTTATTGCCCGTTTCTTAACTATAGAAGCTCGTCAACATGAAGATTTCTATACTGCTTTTCCAGATTATAATCCCTTAAAAAAGTATGTTGATTATGTGGAAAGCAGCGCAAAACAAGCCATAACTGAGAAGCGCATTCGTAATATTGACACTAAGGCTTTTGCTATGCTTATTGTAGGCGCTATGGATTATGCTATGTCTCAATGGTTTATACACGGAAATGAGTTGGATATATCTAGTATAGCCGTAAGCATTCGCGATATTTTAAAACATGGAATAAATGAATAGGTTATTTTTACTTTTAGCTTTAGTATCAGTAGTTTATTTAGATGCCCAAGCTTTACCTTTTTATGCAAATTGGCAATCTTCGAACACTATCTATTACGACTCCGCCCAGGTAAACAAAGAACTTAGTTGGAATGAGCTATATAGAGCAGAATTTGGTTTACGCAACCTAGTACATAAAGGCTTTAAGCTTAATCTAGCACTCTCTACCGAACAATTTTTTGATGAAAGTCACATAAAACTTCATACAATGCGCATTGAGGGCAAGATCTCGCCTTATTGGAGCTTGGAAGCCGGCACATACGAACATGGTTTTGGCGGAAGCTTTGAGATGGATAATCAGCCTGTTCTGATGCGCGGATATCAACACTTCAATTATCAGATTATGAGGATGAATTCTTTGGCAGTCTCCTACAACCCAGAATCCTCAAATAATATAAAGATAAAACTTGATCTTGGTGGAAATACCCACAATCAAAGTTCTGGAGCCATAAACTGTACACTTACCGGTAAATCTTATACGTTTAATGCCTCTCAGGAAGTACGGACAATGGATAATCACTGGCGTACTCCAGTAACTATTACTGGTATAGATATTGTTAAGTATGGTAAAAAAGGCTACGTAAGGGCGAATTCCGCTCTTGCCATTCTTCCCCAATGGGATTCAACAGACGCACATCATGAATTATTTGGTCAAACTGAAGTTTTATATCAGCTTAGTGAAAACATGCTTCTTGGCATTGGAGCATGTTTTACGTCCAAAGAATATGCTCCCCAAAGAATACAACGTTATCAATTGCGAATAAAACAGATGCTTTCACAAAGAATAGATCTGGTTCCGCTAAGTCAGATTAGCATTTTGGATAACAACAAAATTTGGCAACACCGCTTAATCTTGAACTACAATCCTCTACAAAGATGCAACATAGCTATTTATTATGATTACAGCCATTTTGAAGCATCAGAAGGCAGACACACGCTCGGTATTGCGCTCGATTTTGGGCTTGATCTGTCTTCTGCCCCTGATAATCGCAGGATGTAAGCTTTTCTCCCCAAGCGCTACAGAAGCTCCGATCGTTGTTTTGACTTTCGACGATCAGCATCTATCGGTGTATGATGTTGCATTCCCCATAATGCAACAGTATGGATACCGTGGCACAAACTTTGTAAATAGCGGAGCTCTAGCTAAGCAGGAGCGTATGGATTGGCATCATATAGTAGAATTGGAGAAAGACTATGGATGGGAAACAGGTGGACATACCCTTCTTCATGAACAGCTTAACCAATTAGATTTGAATGAAGCCGAAGAAAACATTTGCCAAGATTTTCAGAACTTAATTGAGCATGGTCTCAAACCCGAATCATTTGCCTTGCCTCGTGGTCAGTGCCCCAGCCAAGTGTATCCCATAATCCTGAATAAATATAAAAACATTCGTGGTAGTAGCGATTTTGCCATGTACGTCCCCATCGATAGAAAATCTTTGGGTTATCTTGCTTTTCAAACCGGGTGGAATGCAGAACCAGTAAAACGCAGAATTCTGCGTGGCATTGCCAATAACGAGGCACTTATTATTATCGGATTTCACCATTTTGATGCAGAAGAATATCAAGATTCCTGCTCATCAAGCGTATTTGAAGATATCTTGGGATTTTTGCACGCTATGAACATACAAGTTTTACCCCTCAAAGAAGCCATAGATAAAGCTATTGCCACATCTCTCTAATTGTTTCAATACTCATCAATTTACCCTGATTGCAGCCTGCAAACAATAGCATATAATTACACATTTCGCTTGACGGAAACACTAAGTACAGATTAATAACCATTAAAATCATATTTAGAAGGAAAGCTGATGAAAAAACTAAACCTATGCCTTATCCTATTCTGTATCCTTATTGGATTGGCTGCAGAAGAGGTGATAGATGGATCTCCAATCCGCTTTAGCTTGTTAAAAGCACTTGATTATGAGGTAAACCTTACAACTGGAACAAGCATCGGCCGCCTTTATGTTAGCGTAAACTACGAATTATCTCAAAGTGATTTGTTGAATACAGATTATTATAGTTTCTTTCTCAATTCGAATGCTATCATTGAGCATGTTAAGTTAAATGGAGTAGAAACCAGATATAATATTACTACTAATCTACATCCCAAGCACTTTATCCCAGAACTTATTCAACCAGAATTGATTGAAGAGGATTCGGAAGTCAACTGCTACTCATTTGATGCGGCTCTATTTGAAGATCTTCCTCAAAATGTTGCCGTAACTTTAGAATACTGGCTGCCATTGCCTGCATATTCGCTGCAAGAAGATGGGCGTGAAGCTATCATGATTGGCACCATTCCCTTCTTTTACCCGCGCAATATCATTGAGAGTTCAAATGTGAACGTTAATATTATTACTCCCATCTTTCATGGTATAGATTCGGCTATTAACACTCAAGATACTGGTGGCATCAGAAGAATCTATTCCAATTTTGTCGATATCCCTCAAGAAACAATCAAGCTAGATATTTATAAGCTAAATTAGCTCAGTTCGGTAGAGCAACTGATTCGTAATCAGTAGGTCGGGGGTTCGAATCCCCCATTTAGCTCCAGGTCTACATCAAGGCGGTTATCTATTCCGCCTTTTTTTGTGCATATTTCTAAGCATCTTTTAATTCAACACATTATGTAGATCAGCGTTAACTACAAGCTTCAATCAAGAACTATCCAATATATCTATTGACAAAATTTGTTTTCCGCGTTCATGTGCACAAATATTAATTCATTAAAATACATCAAGACTCCAATACTAGAACAGAAGAGGAAAAGAGGTTATTATGAAAAAATTGCTCCTGGTTTTTGGTCTGTTACTGTTTGCAACTTGTATCTTTGCACAACGAGGTTTGTTTGATATTGCCTACGGTGATTCCATTATTACAACCATCACAAATCTTGAAGCCAAAGGCTTCGATGTACAGCAAGAAGGGCGCACTTATCTCGTTAGTTCGCAGAACAATAGTGAACTGCCCTACATCAAGATTTATACTAGCAACGATAGTTTATTTGTATATGAATGGGGATTGCACTATAATTTGAATGCTACAGCCCAAACAGAATCACTCATTATTGCTCAGATGGTGGAACTACACGGTGATTATGACGTGCGCAATGATTATGATTATGACTATATCTGGTATTTGAATAACGACAGAGCTATTTATGTATATATTGTATCCGATGATAGACTAATTATTGAATACACTTTCGGCAATTGGGATGATGACGATTTTTATTATTACTACGATTTCTATTGAGTGCAAGATAGGTTCTCCTGCTGATCTGCTCTTTTAGCAGCTTATATTAAAGGTTTTAAAGAGCATTATATATTGGTTTTAGAAACCAAAAGAAATCTTTAGTCATTTCTATTTCTCCTATATTTTTCTCTAACTGCGTGCTCTCTTCTCGCTCTCTATTTTCCCTCATAATGCCCTCATGTCATGAGGGGATAACGAGGGCAAATTTAGCAAAGATAACGGGGAAAGGGAAAAAAATATTCATTTTGTCCGGTATTTGTCCACCATATAGATAGTGAGAGATTAAAAAATATAGGAGAACACAAAAATGAAAGTAAAATTCACTAAACTCTTGATGGGTTATGAGGGCAAGATCGATGATGCAGTGATGTACTTTAGCCCCAAACGCCGCAAATACATCCTGCGTAAGCGTCCTAAATATGTAGAGCAAGCACAGAATCGTAGTTTCAGTCAAATCCAAAAGAGAATCTTTGCATTGCCAATCCGGGCAGAATACAAACAGGATATTAGAAATTATCTTCTTAAATATAACGCTCTACCGGGATATTCCGATCACCCGATCTACGCTTGGAATCTATTATATAGCAAGCTTATGTGGGATATTGCGCGCCTGTATAAGATAGATCTTAAAAGCATCGCAGTTGAAGACCTTCCCAGCTTGCCATGTATAACCATAGCAACGGCTGTAGAACGGGGGATTTTGCCTAAAGTGAATGGATATGAACGGTTTATCGAGAGTATGGTTTAGAAAATCTACAGTGCGAAATGAGGCGGCTTCATATATCTGACAAGTTCTTGATAAGCTCTATTGCTGCTGAACGCAGGTCTGCAAGGCTGTCATTGTTTTCGATCACAAAATCCACCAGTTCCGCCTTTTGGGAATCGGGGATCTGTTTAGCTAAACGCATCAACTGATTCTCAGAATCTTCGGGATTGCGTTTCATCAGGCGCTCTTTAACTATCTCTGTGGAACTGCATACTAGAATCAAATAATCAAATCGATCTTGAAGTTTGGCTTCAAATAACAGTGGGATTTCGAAAAAGTTGAATCCTGAAATTGCTTTCTTGATAATGCTATCAATTTCTTGGATTACCAATGGATGTAAAGTATTATTCAGAAATTCTAGTTCTTGGGAGTTATTGAAGACGATTTTGGCAATAATTTTACGGTTAGGCCCTTCATCATCCCAGATAAGATTTCCCCAGCGAGATACTAGAACATCTTTTACGGCGGGCAATAAAGAATTAGCTATCTTATCGGCAGAGTAAACCGGATAACCCATCTCTTGGATAAAGGCACAGAAGGAACTTTTGCCACTGCCGATATTTCCGGTTATACCTATATTTATACTCTTATTTGGATGCATCACTAATAATCTGCATTAGTTCTTCAAAAGCGATATTTTGTTTTATCTCTCCGCTTTGAGCCACAGATACTTGCCCGCTTTGCTCGGAAACAATTATGGCAATGGCATCCGAGATTTCTGTAATGCCAATACCTGCAAGGTGTCGAGTGCCAAATTTGCGACCATATTCTGAATTTGTGGAGAGGGGTAATACTACTTTAGCAGCCATAATCCTATTCCCTCTAATGATGATGGCACCATCATGCAAAACGCTTTTAGTGTTAAATATAGTAAGAATCAGGCGCATGGAAATAATAGAATCTATCTGTTCACTGTTTTGGATGTATTCATTTAGTTTTCTTTTATTTTCCAAAACTATAAGTGCTCCGGTTTTGCGAAAACTCATTGAAGAAACGGCATCAATCAGTGGAGTGTAAAACGAAGATTGTTCACCTCGCACAAATACAGATTGCAACTCTTTTGCCAGATTCAATTTAGAAAGAATCGTGCGTAACTCGGGTTGGAAAAGTATCACGATTGCCATAATCCAATATGTGCGAATACCGCTTAGCAATCCCGATAGCACCTTAAGCTCAAAAATGCTTGCCAAAAAGTATAACAGAAGCAGAAATAATAGCCCCCATAACACTTGATATCCACCGGATTTGCGGATAATTAGCAAGGATTGGTAGATTAAAAATGCAATTACGAAAATATCTACTAAGTCTTTGAATCTTGGAATGAGAAATTCCATTAGGAAACTCCCGTTTGGGCTATTGCGTATAGCACTTTAAGAAACTGAGCATGTTCAAAAACATCGTGTACACGGATGATTTGTACTGAACTTAAACAGGCTATGGCAGTGGCTGCTAAAGTACCGCCAAGGCGGTTTTGAACGGCTGCCTCATGGATATTATTGATAAACTGCTTCCGGGAAGCTCCTAAAAGGATTGGAATGGCGAAAACTTTTAATTCATCCAAATTAGCAAGCAGTTTTAGGTTATGCTCCAAGTTTTTTCCAAAACCTATGCCTGGATCCACAATTAGGCGATCTTTGGTAATACCACAATTTGTTGCGTATTCGATGCGCTCATTTAAAAAGTGTATTAATTCACTCAGTATATCATTGTATTGAGGATTTTGCTGCATTGTTTGAGGTCTGCCCTGCATGTGCATTAAAACAAGTTTTACATGATTTGCTCCAGCAAGAGTATGCCCCATTTCCGGATCGAACCTCAAAGCCGAAACATCGTTAATAATATCTGCCCCATATTCGATAGCTTTGGCTGCTACTGTAGCTTTTTGAGTATCTATGGAAATTGGAATCTGAGGATAGCTGCTTTTAAGATACTTCAATACTGGATGAATACGTCGCCACTCCAGATCGGCAGATATCTCATGAGCTCCCGGACGTGTTGATTCGGCTCCAATATCAATAATATCTGCACCTTGAGCAATCAACTTTTCAGCTTGTGCAATTGCAGCAGATTGGGAAAGATAATATCCTCCATCCGAAAATGAATCTTCGGTTAGATTCAGAATTCCCATTATTTGCGGAATGGTTATTTGTTTAAGATATTCTGAAATCATGCGGCATTACCTTAATGTAAAATTGCATCTTATGCGATAAACTCGTTGGGCATTGTATGTTCCAGTAAAACCAAAGCGCCAGCTTTGCATAGCCTCCTTAAGCGATAGCCAGTGTTCGCTGCGGCGGTAGGTAATTACTTTAACCCGATTCATATTCACTTTCCCATCGCGATAGAGAGAAAATTCTACTACCACCGAATCATTTATCAACGGAGCAATAGTTGGCAGAGTCTCATTAATAAAATATACATCGGCATCTCCCTCCAGCATATTCGAATAGTAAGCTTTGGACTCCGGATTGCCAATGCTTCCGGCTTCTTTAAGTTTATCACTGATACTGCCAGTGATTCTTTGAGGGTTAATGGCGGGCTCTTGGTTTTCTATGCTTTCCCAGAAAGGGCTTTCGATTTTGCTTGCGCTTGCGTTTCCTGATTCAGGTTGATTCTTCACCATACTGTCTAGGTTCTTCAAGCCTTTGTTTTCGCCATATTGTGCGCTTGTATTCACTCTGCCCATATTCGTCTCGCTTAGCCAATCGAAACTATGCCATTTCTGCTGGTTTTTGGTATTCAGGTGCAAAACCGAAAAAATGCCGAATACAACTATATGTATAAAAATTGAAATCGCATAAGCTCTGGTAAGCGGGACTATCTTCATGTATCTTGAACCTCAGTGGCTACAAAAATCTTTTCATAACCTGCGGCGCGAATAATATCCATCATCGCTATAAGCTTTTGTAAAGGTAAAATGGATTCCGCTGAAAGCCTTACAACCTGATCTTGGCTTTGATAATCTTCGGTAAGTCTAGCCCTTAACTCCTCTAAAGAAAGAGCTTCATCGTTGTAAAACAATCTATCATCTGCATAATAGGTTATCGAGATATTCTGAAGCGTGTGAAGTGTAGCCGTTGTAGAGCCCGGTAACCTTACCGGCAATCCAGTTTGGCTGCTAAAATTGGATACAATTAGTAAGAATATGATCAGAAGAAAGATCACGTCTGTCATTGAAATGAGCATTGTGGTACTAATCTTCTTCTTGTTTAAACGTAGTTTCACCGAGTTTTCCTTATGCGGATAGTATATTCTACAGCACTTTCTTGCATTGTTTTAACTATGTCTTCAAGATTTTGGACGATATCATTATAAAAGATTATTGCAACAATTCCAACGATTAATCCGCCCACTGTAGTGAGCAGGGCTTCCCATATACCCCCAGCCAGCAAACTTATATCCACTCCCCCACTGCTATGGGTTTGAATGGTCATAAATACTCTTACCATGCCAATCACAGTACCTAAGAATCCAATGAGTGGCGCAATTGCGGCGAATGTACTAAGCCAACCAAGACCTTTTTCCATCTTATGAAGCTCTGCTTGAGCCGCAGCTTCCATACTCTGGTTTATAAGAGCATCTTCATCAGTCTGGGCGTTAAATAGCTTATCTAACATTACTTTGAGAGGGCTGGATTGGACTTCGGCGGCTAAAGCAGATTTGAGCTCATCTGAATCGTTAAGATTACATAATGCATCTAAAAGAGTTTTGTTGCCCTTTCTTACTTTTACAATTTGACGGTATTTTTCGAGAACAATAGCGATAACCGCAATGGAAATAAGCACTAACAGATACATTAGAATGCCGCCACGCAGCATTAAAGAAAAAACAGACATATAACCTCTATGGAAATTAAAAGATCAAATGGCTTGCCCTTCTTCTTGCTAATAAAGGCTTAAAGAAGGGCAAACAGCAACAAATGAGTTAATATTTATCCATGCTTCTTCATGAAGTCTTTCATAAACTCCGCAAGTGCATGTGTAGCATTAAGAGGTAATGAATTGTAGGTGCTGGCACGGCATCCACCAACATCGCGGTGTCCCTTAAGACCAATCATCCCAGCTTTTTTTGCTTCGCTTACAAAAAGAGCTTCTAGATCCTCGCTTGCCATGCGGAAGGTGATGTTCATCAAGGAACGGTCATCGATGGCAGCAGCACCTTTATAAAAACCATTGGAGGCATCTATTACGTCGTAAACATACTTCGCTTTTGCTTGATTGTTTTGCGCCACCTTGGTAAGTCCGCCCATGTCTTCAATCCATTTGAGGACAAGACCAATCATATAGATTGTGAATGTTGGAGGTGTATTGTACATGGATCCCTTGCTTGCCATCAACTTATAATCAAGCATAGAAGGCATTCCGGCTTGAGCAGTCTCAAGGAAATCTTTTTTGATTATTGCTACCACGCAACCAGCAGGCCCTACGTTCTTTTGAGCTCCGGCATAAATCATAGAGTATTTCTTTACGTCGATGGGCTTGCTCATAAAGTTTGAACTCATATCTGCAATTAGTGGAACACCTGGAGCTACATCTGGATCGTGATGCCATTCGGTTCCATAGATAGTGTTATTCGTTGTAATGTGCAGATAAGCAGGATTATCGGAAAGTTGATGAGTTTTAGGAATATAGTTAAATCCCTTATCCTCACTAGAGGCAGCAACATGATAAGGTTTGCCAATCTTCTTTATTTCTGCAATTGCCTTTTTGCTCCATACGCCGGTATTTACGTAATTACCAATCTTGCCTTCATGAGCAAAGTTCATCGGCACCATAAGAAACTGCAGGCTTGCTCCACCTTGAAGGAAGAGGACATCGTACTCTTCACCAAGATTGTAAATTCTTTTTACCGCAGCGTTTGTTTCATCAATAATGGCTTGGTATTCTTTGCTGCGATGGCTCATTTCCATCACAGAAAGTCCCATGTTTTTGTAGTTAAATAAATCTGCCTGGGCTTCGCGCAGAACTTCTTCCGGAAGCACGGCGGGTCCCGCGTTAAAATTATGTACGCGTTCCATTGAGATCCTCCTGAATATATTTTTTGTACTTTAGTGCAAGAATTTCGGAAGCTATCCTTTAAGGCAAGCTATTTTTTCTGCAATCAGAATTTTGTTGACTTATTCGTTATTTCTTGAACTATGTCACAAAGGAATAACTTAATGATAGATAAGATATTAAAACCTTATAAAATTGTGTTGGCATCAGCATCTCCGCGACGCAGAGAGATACTGAATATGCTGAATGTAGATTGTGTGGTAAAAATAAGCGACGTAGCCGAGCCTATGAGCAACGAAGATCCCATTTTGCAGACTATGCGTCATGCAAGAAATAAACTATTGGCAGTTACAAGTAAATGCGATGAAATAGATCTCGTAATTGCCGCCGATACTATTGTGGTTCTAGACGATACAATCCTTGGAAAACCTCAGAGCAAACTAGAAGCAGCAAGCCACTTGAGAAAACTAAGTGGGAATTCACACCAAGTAATTACTGCGCTTTGCATTGGCAAAGAGAACCACCACCGCACTGTTTACGAGATCAGTAAAGTGCGCTTTGCTTCTTTATCCGATGCAGAGATTAAAGATTATCTAGACACTAATGAACCTATGGACAAAGCTGGAGCTTATGGCATTCAAGGATATGGTAGTCAGTTTATTACTAGCATTGAAGGTTGCTACTTTAATGTTATGGGTTTCCCAGTTCGCAAGTTTTATGAAACTCTTACAGAAATGATTGCGGAAGGTACAATATGAAGTTGTTTTACAATGCCCACTTCTGGATAAATGGAGCATTTGACGATACCGTTAAGGGGGTATTGACAAAAGACGGCAAAATAGCTGATATATTATGGTCAGATTTGAACGCTTATTCAAATGTAGAGCATATAGACTTAATGGGCTGTTTTATGTTCCCCGGATTTATTGATACTCATACCCACAGCTTTGAGGGTGGATTATACTCTCTGATGATAGATCTTAATGAAGCCACTTGCATCAGAGATGTATTGGACATGATTGCACAAGGGTCGAAAAATAAAGGGAACTACATCTTTGCCTGGAATTTCGATGAGACCAAAATTACCGAAAACCGTTTTCCCTCCAGAAAGGAGCTGGATGGTGTTCTTCCTAATAAGAATCTCGTATTGCGGCGTATAGACGGTCATTCCTGTATGGTAAACCAGTTTGCTTGTGATAGCATTTTAGGAAACGCAACCAAGTTACATTGTGAAGATGAAGTTTTTAGAGGCATAGAGAACGATAAGGCGGTACATTGGTTTCATAATAATATCGACGATGAACTCATCTTAAAAGCCTATCATGCTGCTGCAGATATTGCCCTGAAAGGTGGATTTACAACCATACACACTATGGTGGGCGATGCAAACATGAGCAATGGGCATTACTTGCTTTTAAAAGATCACCTGAAAGATTTTGCCATCGATTTCGAATTGTATCCCCAAAGCTTCAATATTGATAATACTCTAAACTTGGGTGCCAAAAGGATTGGAGGTTGCATTTTGGCGGATGGTTCTATAGGCAGTATGACGGCTGCACTTTACGAGCCTTATATGGGCAAACCAATGCGAGGTACATTGTACCAAACCGATCATTTTTGGAATGAATTCATTCAAAAAGCCCATTACCACAATCTACAGGTTGCAGTTCATTGTATTGGAGATAGAGCCATAGATCAGATCAATAAAATATACTATCAATTAGCGATGCAGGATTATAAAGACCTCAGACACCAGTTGATTCATTGCGAGATTACGGATGATATACTTTTAGAACATATCCACCAATCCAAAGCAGTTCCGGTTATGCAACCAAATTTTGACATGCTTTGGGGTGGAGATAGTGGTTTTTATGCCAAGCTTTTGGGCGCAGAAAGAGTGAGAAATATGAACCGCTTTGGATCGATGATGGACAAAGGAATCACAATTACCGGTTCATCAGATTGGTATATTACAGATTTAAACATCACAAGCTCTATTTATGCCGCTCTTAACCATCACAACGTAAAAGAACGGTTAAGCCTTGCAAAAGCCGTAAAAATCTATACCGAAAATGCCGCTTGGCTATCCCACGATGAAAACCGACGCGGATCTATTCAAAAAGGATATGATGCCGATTTTAGTGTATTAAAACAAAATCCCGAAACCGCCAGTTTAAACAATCCCACCAATGTAGCTATGATTATAAAAAAAGCTGAAGTAGTATATGAAGATATGCCCCATTGATTCTTCAAGCATCGAAAATTTAGTACAATACGAGTTACAACTTCATCCACAATCTGAACCCGTGGATTTGTTTAAGCTATTGTATCAGGCATTATACGGTCCTTTTCACATTATTAAAGATCTCAAACAACTTTCTTTGGGCATAAGCTCTGAGTTGTGGAAAATGCAGCATTCTTACTTACCTCATTTCCAGAACATTGGACCCTGTTACACTCGCCTAAGCCTTAGTTTGATTAATGTAAACAACCGGAAGCATAGCCAAGATACCATCAATTGTCTAACCCGGTGGATTATATCCTCTTGTGTGCTATATCAAGACGTCCAACAAGATTTTTATGAACGTTGGAAACTTTATAGGCCTTATCTTGTAGCAGCTCTTCCCTCGAATATTGAAAACTGGAATTATGCAGACGACTTAGCCGAAAAAGGGATATTACCCTCGCATTCCGCATTGTTCCACCAATACTACCATCCCCATTATAGATTGGTAGATCTTAGTTTAGATAAATATAAGCAAGAATTTATGGAGTTGATAGATGAAACAGATTAGAGTTCGTTTTGCCCCCAGTCCAACCGGATATTTACATATAGGAGGGCTTAGAACCGCACTTTACGATTATCTTTTTGCCCGCAAAAATAACGGTAAATGTATCTTACGCATTGAAGATACAGACCAAAGCAGAGAAGTAAAAGGAGCGGCTGATATGCTGATTTCTACTCTGCATAAGCTTGGTATCGATTTTGACGAGAGCCCCGTAGAGGGAGGAGAATTTGCCCCATATACACAATCTGAGAGGCTCGATTTATATAGAAAACATGCCCAGGAACTTATACATAAAGGGCATGCTTACCATTGCTTCTGCAGCACCGAAACCTTGCAGCAGATGCGTGAGGAACAGCAAACACGAGGAGATTTCGTAAAATACGATCGCCGATGCTTATCGCTTAGTAAAGATGAAGTTCATAAAAGACTCCAAGCCGGAGAACCGCATGTAATCCGCTTAAAAATGCCCGACGACAGAAAGTTTAACTTTAACGACATGATTAGGGGTCACGTAGAAATGGATTCCTTTCAGAGTGATGATCAGGTACTAATAAAATCTGACGGTTTCCCCACATATCATCTTGCAGCAACTGTGGACGATCATTACATGCAAATCTCTCATGTGATACGGGGTGAGGAATGGCTATCTTCAACCCCTAAGCATATTTGGCTGTATGAGTGTTTTGGGTGGGAACCCCCAATCTGGGTACATTTACCGCTCATTCTCAATACAGATAGATCCAAACTAAGTAAACGCATGAATGATGTATCGGCAGAGAGCTATTTACAAAAAGGTTATCTCAAAGAAGCCTTAATCAATTTTGTGGCTCTTTTAGGCTGGCATTCTGCTGACGATCGCGAGCTGTATAGTCTGGATGAACTCTGCAATTCATTTAGCCTAGAACGAGTCAACAAGGCTGGGGCTATCTTTGATCTTACAAAACTAGAGTGGATGAATGGCCAATACCTGAGAAGTTTGCCCTTAGATACAATTGCCAATAGAGCTCAGCCCTGGTTTACTCAAGAACAGATTTCGCATAAAAATCAGTATATTCAGATAATCGCTGCAGCTCGAGAAAGATCTGTGCTTCTGCCCGATCTTGCTGAATATGCTCAGATGTTCTATGCTCCACCTCCTCTTTCGGGAGAGAACTCAGTATTTATCCAAACTGAGGAATCTCAAAAAGTGCTTGAATGGTATTATGAAAACCTTTCCCAAACTTCTGATTTAGCTTCTGAAACCATTGTTGCGCTCACCCAGAACGGAATCAACGAATTAGGGATAAAAGGGAAAAAGTACTATATGCCCTTACGTTTAGCTTTAGTTGGTCATGCTCATGGTCCAGATATGCCAAGTATTATAAGCATTTTAGGTAAGAATGAAGCTCTTTTAAGATTGAAGAATCATCTTCTGTAAATTATACTTGTTATTCATTCTCCCTTATGTGCCGGGTTTATACTTAAACTCGGCATCTTTTTAAAATCACACATTTATATCTGCCCGCTATAATATACCATACGCCTTGCGCGATAGACTTGAACATGACAAGATGCTATAATCAAATGTCTCAACTGAATTGTTATCATAGATGAGATTGTGTATGTCCTCTGCTTATGTCTGAATGTATGATATTCCCATGTTTATATGAATTT
>Ga0265295_1002505_pt1 | contig 28932 bp, 21 predicted proteins | sample Munlansysbiofilm_FD_192503 | JGI IMG/M metagenome (GOLD analysis project Ga0265295, IMG submission 192503) | Leachate microbial communities from a municipal landfill in Southern Ontario, Canada - Methane capture system biofilm | ecosystem: Engineered > Solid waste > Landfill > Unclassified ... | reverse complement strand
TGAGATTTTAAAAGATTTTGAACTTTTATATGCTAACGAGATAACTGAATTTGAAGGAAACGTATATGCTTTTTCACATGACAAAGTCTATTATACGACAAATGAAACTTTCAATTCGCAAACCGCTGCTTTAGGAGGTAATATATTGAATAAAGGAAATTTTAAAGCCTTTATTGGAAGTGATGGTATGTTTTTTCGGAATACCATAGTTGGTAATGCCTTATTTGAAATGCCAAAAAATAGTGGAAAAAATCTTGCAGCTTCAGCAGGTTTATGGTTTATGGGCGTTAATGATAATCATGATACTTCATTGGCGGCAATGCGATATGCTCAAATAGGGAGAGACTTTTGGGCAGGTCCGGTTGGCTTCAATTATAACTCAGAATATGATAACAAGTACAATCATGTTTGGGTAGTAACGGCTGAAGAAGTAGAATATCATCGAAATAATTTTCAAAATCCTAATTATACTATCCCAGAATCTATTTTGACATGGCCCGCTCATGGAAACATTAGTAATGGAGAATATGCCTTTTTGGCACCTTTTGTTGACGTAAATGAAAATGGATTCTATGAACCAAATTTAGGTGATTATCCTATTATTTATGGTGTTCAAACAGCTTATTTTTTATATAATGATGCACGAGCAAATCATACAGAATCTGGAGGTTCGGCTCTAAATCTTGAAATTCATGGGATGGCTTATGTAGCAGACAGTGTTGACAGTGATTTGAAAAATGCGATGTTTGTCAAATATAACATTTACAATAAAGGAGAAAATTATTCTGATTTTATTCTTGGAAGATTTGAAGATATAGATCTTGAATATGACGGAGATTATGTTGGTTGCGATACTTTGAGAAATACTTATTATTACTATAAGGGATGTTTTTATGATACCACGGGGACCATGCCGCCACCATATTTATCGGTCTCTTTATTAAGTGAAGACATGGATAAATATATTTATTTTTTGGGTGGATATACTGAAATGAGTATGATTAACCCTGAAACATACAGCGACTATGTTTGGGCAATGAAAGGAATGAGAAATAATGGCGAGCCTTATACTTTTGGCGGCAATGCTTATTCTGGTACTGAACCCGTAAAATATGTTTTCCCTGGAAATCCTTCAGTTCCACATGAGTGGTCAGAATTTTCAGCTCAAAACCCATCAAATGATAGAAAATCGTTGGTTCTAACGCAAAATCGGAGTTTTAATGCAAATTCAAATTATTGTTTTGATTTGGTTTATACCTATTACGGCGAAAGCACTGATTTGAGTGATGGCATTTTGGCTAATTATAGCGGACTAATGGAGAGAGTTGATAAAATGAAAAACTATTATGACACTGCTAATGTTTCCTGTTTTTCATCAGGATTAAGTTTTGTACCTCAACCGATTCCATCAAATACGAATGCAACATATTCTAACGCTTATCGGTACAATACCGAAATTGATTATAACATGCCCATTGATAGTGTTTCAATCTTACAAATAATTCCAATTAATACCTATCTTACTTCTATTTCGTGGGGCGTTTATCAAAATGGAAATCAGTATATTTTTAGTAATGTGGAATATGCTGTTCAAAATAATATACCCGTCGTTCTTACGCTCAATATTATGAAAAATCCCAATTTGAAAACAACGAATTCGCATTCAATAAAATACTATTTACACGGAATAGTGGGCGTTTCAGAATATGAAAAAACAAATATTAAAATGTATCCCAACCCAAGCACTTCTCAACTTACTTTTGAAGGAATTGAAACTGTCACTGCAATTAAAATTCATGATATTATGGGACGTTTAGTTCGCATAATTGATAATAAGAAGTTGGATAATGCAATATCAATTTCTATTGATGACTTGAAAAGGGGGATTTATATTGTGAGTTTTGTAAACTCTAATGGTGAAAAAATAGGATTTGAAAAATTGACCGTAAATTAAAGACAATAATATAGCAACACAGTTGTCGATGATCGCAACTGTGTTGATTATATCTCTCAATTTTTTTCAAGTCTTATCATTGATAGTCAGTATCTCTCAAGCCAAAATAAAAGCAAAAAACATCTGTTCTTTAAACAAAACAGCCAATTCTTTCAACTTCTGGATAATATTTCATTTTCGATTTGTGAAGTGAGAAAAAAATATGTTTACATTTGTGAAATTTTTTATATTAAAAAGTTATGGCAGAAAAATTTGCAGTTATTGGTGCTGGACATTTTGGAACAGCAATCGCTGTTACCTTGTCCAAAAAAGGAGCAGAGGTAATGGTTATCGATACGAATCAAGATAAAATTGATGCTATTAACGATGAGGTTTCTTACGCTGTTTGTTTGGATGCTACCGATAAAAAAGCTTTGATGTCGCAAGATATTAAAGATTTTGATGCTGTCGTTGTGGCCATCGGACAAAATTTTGAAGCCCGTTTATTGTGTGCAGCTGTTTTGTTAGATATTGGCGTGAAAAAGATTATTTGCCGCTCTTTGGGCATGAGCCAACGTCTTATCCTCGACAAAATGGGCGTTACCGAAATTCTTTCGCCCGAAGATGAGGTTGCACTTATTGTTGCAGAACGCCTTATGAATCCTAGCGTTATATCATATTTGCAACTGCCTGATGACCATCGGATTGCAGAAGTGCTAGCGCCTCGAAAAATTGCAGGAAGAACTTATGGCGATTTGAATTTGAGAGATCGGTACAAATTGAGTATGATTACCATTAAGCGTGATTTTCAGGAAATTATCGACAAACAAGAGTGCACCATTCAGCACATTATTGGAGTTTCTGATACAAAAACGATTATCCAACCCAACGATAGTTTGGTTATTTTTGGAAAAAACAGAGACATCGAAAGATTCATAGAAATAAATAGTTAAGATGTTAGGATTAAAGTTCTTAAAAAAAATCCAAGAAAAAATCTATTTGAAAATTTGGTCTCAGAAGCAATCAGTTTTGGCCTTTTTCAAGTTTTCTAGCATTGCTGTTTCTCTATTTACAATTTTTAGTATTGTCTTTTATTATGGTTTTGAAAATACGCAAGAGACACATCGACTCTTTTTTTCTATTTTGCATTTTAGTTTTTCATTCTATTTTGTAAAATATATTATTTCACTTCTTTACAGTTTTCATTTTTGGGGATACATCCGCAAAACATGGTTCGAGTTTACGGTATTGATGTTCTGGATTATCAATGCTTTTTTGTTTCTTTTATGGGGAATTGACGCTACTCAAATTGCTGCTCATTATTTAAAAATGCCACAACTGGTCGACTATTCAATTTTAGCCGTTCAGTTTTTTTTCTTTATCGTAGTAGGAGTAGAGGTTTCCAAAATTGGGGTTTTCTTTGCAAAATTTAATTTTGGACCTTCAGGAATGCTCTTGTCGGCCTTTTTGTTTATGATTTCTATTGGGGCGGCACTTTTAATGATGCCCGAAATGACCACTCAAGGAATCTCTTTTATAGACGCTCTATTTACCTCTACCAGTGCCAGCTGTGTGACGGGTTTAATGGTTGTCGATACAGCAACGGCATTCACTTTCAAAGGCAAAATCATTATTTTAATTCTAATCCAGTTAGGCGGGATAAACATGTTGTCATTTGCTACTTTCTTCGCATTTATGGCACACGAAAGTTATGGATTAAAATACAGTTCTTTTATGAAAAACATGCTGGATGTTGACAAACTGTCATCAACAAGAACTTTGTTGAAAAACATCGTTTTTTTCAGTTTTGGACTCGAACTTGTGGGGGCTTTTTTGATATTTATGTACTGGCAAATTTCGAATTACGACTCTTCTATGCAACATAATATTTTTTATGCCGTTTTTCATAGTGTTTCTGCTTTTAATAATGCTGGAATTAGCCTTTGGACCGATGGACTCTACAATAGTTTTGTGCGAAATTCTTTCTTCGTTCAAGCTGTTCTTATGGTTTTGATTTTCTTTGGAGGATTAGGTTTCTTTGCAATTCAAGATATGTTTGCTTTGTCGAGCTATAGAAGACGGAAAAAACAACCATGGAAAGGCTTGCAGTTGAGTACCCGAATTGTTCTTTATACTTCTTTGTTCTTGATTTTAGCAGGAAGTGTGGTTTTTTACCTTCTTGAGTACGATAAATCGATGAGTAATGAAACTGCTTTTGCAAAAGTTTTTCATTCTGTTTTTCAATCTGTTTCTGCCCGAACAGCAGGATTTAGTACCGTTAATTTCTCTTTAGTTTCGCAACCTACTTTATTGTTTTTTATAATTTTGATGTTCATTGGTGCCTCGCCAGGCTCAACTGGAGGCGGAATTAAAACCACCACTTTTTATCTGCTTTATAAATTATCAATAGCAACCATTACCGGGAAAAAATATATTGAATCAGGACGAAACTCAATTCCGTTTTCGTTGATAGACAAAGCAACAACCGTTTTTCTATTTGCAATAACTTTGATTTTCGCCTCTACTTTTTTATTAAGCATTACCGAAGAGGGAATCAGTTTTATTGATTTGTTGTTTGAAGAAGTATCTGCTTTTGCCACCGCTGGTTTGTCCACAGGCATCACTTCAAGTTTGTCGCCAGCCGGTAGAATTATTATTATTGTGAGTATGTTTGTTGGTAGAATTGGACCTTTAACATTGGGAATTGCGCTCAGTAGAAAAGTAATGACCAATAAATATCGTTATCCAAATGCCAATATAATGGTGGGTTAAACCTTCGTTTATGAAAAAGTTTTTTATCCTGTTTTTATTTTTTTATGTAAATACTCTGCATTCTCAAAATTGGGATATAAATATACTGAAAGAAATTAATATCGAACGAAATACCTCATTTGATAATTCTTTTAAAGTGATAACGGAATCGGCAACGCCTATTTCAATTGGTCTTCCATTGTTGGGATATGGAATTGGATTGATAAAGAGAGATTCCGTTCTTAAAAGCCGTTCATTTATGATTGGAGCTAGCGTTATTACAGCTGTTGGACTCACAACGGTGCTTAAATATACCATTCAACGTGAACGCCCCTTTAAAACTTATCCCGAAATCCATAAAATAACTTTGGGAGGCAGTCCATCTTTCCCTTCCGGACATACAACAGAGGCGTTCGCCTTGGCTACTTCCTTAAGTTTGGCTTGTCCAAAATGGTATGTTGTTGCTCCGGCCTACACTTGGGCTACGGCAGTTGGTTACTCCCGAATGCATCTCGGCGTTCATTATCCTTCAGATGTATTTGTAGGTGCATTGATTGGAGCTGGTTCTGCTTATTTATCCTTTAAAGTGAAAAAATGGTACGATCGGAAATATCATCACAATTTTTTTTACTAAAATTAAAATATCTCTTTTTTGCAAATGTCTAGGTTCGGCTGCTGGGAAAAATAATAGGTCAAGCGAGACATTTAGTGTCTAATTTGTTGATTGCTATTTGGTTGTAAGTCTATTAGTGAGTTTTTAATTGATGTTTTCTGCTTTTAAATGTTTAGATACAGACCTATTGTTGTGAAAAATTTATAAACAGGCATTTGGTATATGTTTTTATTTTATAATTTACGACGCCTATTTGTATTTTTGATTATTACTTTGATTACTTTTGCAAAACATATAAAATGAAATTGATGAAAACATTACAAATAGGAAATTTAGTTATTCCAATCCCAATAATTCAAGGTGGTATGGGAGTCGGAGTATCTATGTCCGGCTTGGCCTCTGCGGTTGCTAATGAAGGCGGTGTAGGGGTTATTTCCGCTGCAGGATTGGGACTTGTTCACAAAAATTCTGCATTGGATTATCTTCAAGCAAATATTGAAGGCTTAAAAAAAGAAATTCGTCTTGCAAAAGAAAAGACAAAAGGAGTTTTGGGTGTAAATATTATGGTGGCCATGAGCAATTTTGAAGAAATGGTAAAAACAGCCGTTTCTGAAAAAATTGATATTATTTTTTCAGGTGCAGGTTTGCCCCTTGATTTGCCTAAGTTTTTAACCAAAGACTGCAAAACAAAATTGGTTCCAATCATCTCTTCGGGAAGAGCAGCCAAGCTAATTTGCGATAGATGGAAATCCAGATATGACTATTTGCCCGATGCTATTGTTCTGGAAGGACCAAAAGCAGGAGGACATTTAGGCTTTAAAAGAGATCAATTAGACAATGCTCAGTTTACACTCGAAGTATTGCTAAAAGATGTAAAAGAAGCAGTGGCTGAATTTGAAATAAAATATCTAAAGAAAATTCCAATTATCGCTGCTGGTGGTCTATACACAGGTTCCGACATTTTCAAGATTATGGAACAAGGTGCAGATGGAGTTCAAATGGGAACTCGCTTTGTTACCACCACCGAGTGCGATGCTTCGGATAAGTTTAAACAAGCATATATTGATGCTAGCGAAAAGGATATGGAGATTATTCAAAGTCCCGTCGGACTCCCAGGTCGTGCCGTCTTTAATGAATTTATTGATAAGGTAAAACAAGGATTAAAAGTGCCTGTTAAATGCCCTTTTCATTGCATTAAAACATGCGATGTGACCAGCAGCCCATATTGCATCATCTCTGCTCTGTATAATGCTTATAAAGGAAATATGGAAAAAGGCTACGCCTTCGGAGGATGCAATGCATATTTAGCAACAAAAATCACAAGCGTCAAAGAAACGTTTAAAGAGCTTCTAGACGACTATAAATAGCCATTGTTAATGGTTGCTTCAGAACCGATAATGAATGCACCTTTTGGGTCGTTTGCTCACAATGACGAACGACCCAAAAGCTGCATTTTTAATTAATATTTTTTTCCAAAAGGGATAAACCATCCAAAGCACGATTCAGTTTTTTGGATGGTTTATTCTATTTCATTTTCTCTTTTAAATGTCTTGCTGTGTGCGAATCCGATTTTTTGACTAAATCCTCGGGGGTTCCTTCAAAAACAATTTTCCCGCCTTCGTCGCCACCTTCGGGACCGAGGTCAATAATCCAGTCGGCACATTTTATCACTTCCTGATTGTGTTCAATAATAACAATGGTGTGTCCTTTTTCTGTTAAGAGTTCAAAAGCATGATTGAGTCGCGAAATATCGTGAACATGTAGTCCGGTAGTGGGTTCATCTAGGATAAAAAGGGTGGTTTCTGCATTGCTGCCTTTTACCAAAAAGGAAGCTAATTTCAAGCGTTGTGCTTCGCCGCCCGAAAGCGTACTTGAGGATTGACCCAGTTTTAAATATCCCAATCCAACACTTTGCAAGGGCAAAAGTTTTTCAACAATTTTATTAGCATTGTTATTCTTATCCTCTGAAAAGAATTCAATCGCTTGATTAATAGTCATGTCCAGTATGTCGTAGATGGAAATGCCGTTGTATTTAATGTCCAAAACGTCATCTTTGTAACGCTTTCCTTTACAACTGTCGCAAATCAATTCCACGTCCGACATAAATTGCATTTCAATGCGAACAATTCCTTCACCCTCGCATTCGTCACAGCGACCACCAGCGACGTTGAATGAAAAATATCCAGGTTTGTAGCCTCTGGTTTTTGCACTTGGAATTTCGGAAAATAACGTTCTAATATCATCAAATGCTTTAATGAAAGTTGCTGGATTCGATCGAGAAGAACGTCCTATTGGATTCTGGTCGACCATCTCAATGTTTTTAATAAGATTGATGTCTCCCTTTAAATCGGTGTGTTTGCCCGCTTTTTCTGGAAAACCACCCTTTAGCCGTTTCAGGCCAATAAAAAGGGTCTTTTTAATTAATGTTGTTTTTCCCGAACCACTTACACCCGTAACAACTGTAATGGCGTTTAGTGGGATTTTTACGCTCACATTTTTTAAATTATTTTCACGGGCTCCAATAATTTCAATGTAGTCTTTCCATTTTCGTCGAGAAGAGGGAATCGGAATTTCTTTTCTTCCGGTGTGATATAGAGCTGTGTGCGTATTTGATTTTTTTAATTCCTCATACGAACCTGTAAAAACAACTTCGCCACCCAATCTTCCTGCATCGGGTCCAATGTCAATAATAAAATCAGCTGCTTTAATGATGTCTTCGTCGTGTTCTACTACAATTACGGTATTGCCAACATCACGAAGTCGTTTCAGTATGTAAATGAGCTTCTGGGTGTCTCTGGGATGCAAGCCAACACTCGGCTCGTCCAAAATGTACATAGAGCCCACCAAACTACTTCCGATGGCTGCAGCGATGTTTAAGCGTTGTGTTTCTCCGCCCGACAAGGTGTTTGATAATCGATTTAAACTCAGATAACTTAAGCCAATATCGTTGATGAGCTGCAAACGCTTTTTTATTTCGGTTAATAAACGTTCCGAAATTTCAATGTCGTATGTGTCTTCAAAACTAAGATGGGTGAAAAACTGCAAACAATCTTTAACCGACATTAAAACGATGTCGGCAATTGATTTATTCGCAATTTTGACATATTGTGCATCCAATCGGAGGCGACTTCCACGACAATCGGGACAAGCGGTTTTACCCCTAAATCTGGAAATAAAAACCCTGTTTTGAATCTTGTAATTATGTTTTTCTAAACTTTCAAAAAAAGCATTAATTCCAAAAAAATATTCATTTCCCGTCCACAAAAGTTTATACTCATCTTCGGATAAGTCTTCGATGGCACGATGCAATGGAAAATCGAAGTGATATGCGTTTTTTATAAGTCTGTCTTTCCACTCTTTTGTGCTATCAAATTTCCAGCAGGCAATGGCATCTTCAAAAACCGATTTTGTACGATCGGGAAAAACCAAGTCATCGTCAATTCCGATGGTGCTGCCAAAACCTTCACATGTTTTGCATGCTCCGTATGGATTGTTAAAGCTGAATAGGTTAACATTCGGCTCCTCAAATACAATTCCATCCAACTCAAAATGATTATTGAATTCTGTAATGTTTTCGGTCAACTCTTCTTTGCTCAAAACATAACAAGAACCTCTACCTTCATAAAACGCAGTTTCAACGGAATCGGCAATACGACTCTTTTCATCCTTAAAATTGCTTCTTTTAATTCGGTCGATAAGTAATTTGGCTTCTTTTTTTGTGGATTTCAAAGTGTCTATATAATCTTCTATCCGAACTATTTCATTTTTGAAATAAAGCCGACTGTATCCAGTTTGAATTAACATTTGAAGTTCTTCTTTGAGGGAACGACCTTGTTTGGGAATAATATTGGTTAGAATGTATATCTGACTCTCAGTATTTTGGCTTTCGATGTGATTTAAAACATCTTCAACAATTTGTCTTTTAACGATTTTTCCCGAAATTGGGGAGTACGTTTTTCCGACTCGTGCAAATAACAATTTTAGATATTCATAAATTTCGGATGAAGTTCCAACGGTAGATCTCGGATTTCGCGTATTGGTCTTTTGTGCTATGGCAATGGCGGGCGGAATGCCTGCAATGAGGTCTACCTCAGGCTTGCTGATGCGATCTAGGAACTGACGGGCGTAGGAGCTTAAACTCTCTACATAGCGACGTTGTCCTTCCGCATAAAGCGTGTCAAAAGCCAGCGAAGATTTTCCAGAACCCGATAATCCAGTAATGACTACAAATTTATTGCGAGGAATGTCTAAATCAATATTTTTAAGGTTGTTTACACGTGCTCCTTTTATTTGAATGTAATTTTTTTTTTCTAAACTTTTGTCGCTCATAATCAGTTAAATAGCTTGTGTTTGCTTATATTAGACTGCAAAAATACACAAATAATACTTGACAAATCTAAAATAATGTTGTAATATTGCATTATCAATCATTAAACACGGAGGATTATCGATTAAATTTTTACTCTTTTCAACATAACAAACAAAGGAAGGAGTCTGTCATGAAAACTCATGAAAAAATTGATAATCTATTAATCAGAGAATTTATTGAAGGTAATAATGCTTCATTTGAAGTATTGGTTCATCGCCATAGCAAAAAGGTTTTTAGCTATATAATGATGATTGTAAACAATCGTGATATTGCTGAAGATATCCATCAGGATACTTTTTTGAAAGTAATCCACACGATTAAAGCTGGAAAATATAACGAAGAAGGTAAGTTTATTCAATGGGTAATGCGAATTGCTCATAATTTAAGCATCGATCATTTCCGAAGAAATAGTAGGATGCCGATGATGGAAAATAATGACACTTTTGATATCTTTGATGTTCTTTATGGTCAAGAATTATCTGTAGAAGATAGAATGGTGCGTGATCAAATTCATTCAGATGTTAAAAATCTATTAGATTATCTGCCAGAAGAGCAAAGAGAAGTGTTGTATATGAGGCATTATCAGGATATGAGTTTCAAGGATATTGCCGAACAAACCGATGTAAGCATAAATACTGCATTGGGTAGAATGAGATATGCTTTAATTAATTTGAGAAAATTAATTAACGAAAAACAAATAGTGCTAAGTTATTGATAGTTAATGGTTTTTGTGTCCGTAGAAAGGGCTTGTTATTCTTTCTGCGGATTTTTTTTTGTTTGTGCAATATTGAGAAAAACTTTTCGTTTAATAAATGATAAATGAAAACCAAATAAATTCTATATTGCCTATGATTCAAAAATTAACTTTTTCACCCAGAAAACCACAAATCGTTCCTTTAAAACTTAGCAAAATGGAAGTCTCAAAAATCAGATTGAAAATAATATTGGGATATGCTTCCGCCTTAAGTGTCAAAAAATCCAAGATGATTGGAAGTTTTGATGTGATTGTGAACTAATTTGTGTTTGAAAAAAAAACAATTTTTTTTGTGCTGATAGCATACTGAAGAAATTGTTTTTTATTATTATGCTATCAGTTTTTAAAATATTGCTTTAATGTTTTTCAACCTGTTTTTAAAATCGAAGAGCATTATAGCAGTGGCACCCCAAATTATTTGATTTTGAATTTTGTACGCATATACTTCAACAGGAGTGTTGTTTAAAATTACCTCTGTTTGAATTTCTGAATCGGGCGATAATAACTCTGAAATAGGATAGTGATAGCATTCTTCAACTTCAGTTTTATCTGGCTTATCTATTGGGGCATGATCTAGAAATACGACATAGGGAAAAACAATATAATTACTTATAGGTATTAATATGGGGTCTAGCTGTCCGATAATTTCTTTGGGTTTAATCAAAATGCCTAATTCTTCATATGTTTCACGAATAGCTGTTTGGACAGTGGTAATATCCGATTTATCCTTTTTTCCACCAGGAAGTGCATATTGATTACTATGGTATCCACTATAAGTAGCTCTTTTTATAAATAATGAATGAGTTTCCTGCCCTTTATTGTATAGTATTAGTGCAACTGAACTTAATCGAAAAGGTCTATTATGTGTAGAAAAAGAATTATTATTAGCAATTTTTCTGAATTTTTCTGAATTTATTTTATTATTGTGATTTTCATTCTTTGAATGTATTAGGCACGTTTTCAGTAGATTATGTTCGTTTTTGAGGTTCATGGGGTTTGTTTATTAGATGTATTTTAAAAAAAAACAATTATTTTCATTGTTAGTTCAATTATTATTATGATATTTGCAGTGGAAAATAATTAAACTATTATCAATTTAAAACAAAAAACATGAAAAAAGTATTAAGTTTAGTTTTGGTTTTCGCAGCAGTTGTATCTTTCAGCTCTTGTAAAAAAAGTGGTCCTGAGGCAGTAGCAGAAGCTTATTTGACAAACATTGCGAAAATGGATTTTGAAAAAGCAAAAGAATTTGTAACTGAAGATTCTAAAGCAACTATCGATTTCTTAGCTCAAATGGCTGGAATGGCTGGCGAAGAAGCTAAAAAACAAGCTACTGAAGCAAAAGTTGAGATCAAAGACATGAAATGTGAAGTGACTGAAGACAAAGCAGTATGTAACTGTACGGTTGTTACTGGTGAAAAATCAGAAGCTGAAACTCTTAACCTAGTTAAAGAAGGTGACAAATGGTTAGTTGTTCAAACAAAAGAAACACCTGACATGGGTGAAATGGATGAAGAATTAGAAGAACAACCAGTTGATGGTGAAGTAGTTGCTGAAGAAGTAGTTGCTGAATAATTTCAACAAATACAGTGAAGAGAAAATTCGTTAAAATTATTCTTTTTATTGTATTAGTATTGGTATTAATAATATTGTTCCTGTTTGCTTATGAATACAAAAGCGAGCAGGAACAATTTTATAATAAATATCGCCTGTCCAAGGAAGAGATTGCTCTTTTGGAAGATGGCGATATTGTTTTGCGACAGGGATTTGGTTTGGTGAGTGAGTCCATATCGAAAACCTTAAACGAAGAGTATAAAATTTCTCACTGTGCTATTGTTCGGAAGCCAAATCCAGATAGTATTTGTGTTATCCATTCTGTGTCTAGTTCATTGTCAGATGTGGATGGGGTTCAGACTTGTGGGTTAACAAAGTTTGTTCGTGAGAGTCAAAAGGGAAGTATTATTGTGGTTCGATTTCAATCTGCTGGCGAAAAAATGAATAGAGCAATTAGTGATAGAGCAGATTATTATCTACAAAAGCAAATTCAATTTGATAGCAGCTTTGATATTAGAGATAGTTCCAAGTTTTTCTGCACGGAGCTGATTTGGAAAATTCTTCTGGATGAATTTAACATGGATATTTTAAACATTGATCAGCCCGATCAAGTGAGTGCTAATAAGTTTGGTGTTTTTTGGAATTCTCCTCATTTTCATGTGATTTTTAATCATCAGTTGAATCGAAAAGAAAAATAATTTTTTTGAAAGTATTTAGATTTGCTTGTTCTGTTTTTTATAGAAAAAATAGATGCCTGAGGCGATAATTAAGCTTAGTAAAATCCCTGCCAATACATCAAATGGGTAGTGAACGCCCAATGCCATACGTGAATAGGCGACCAGTATTGCCCATATAAAAACGGGTATGACAAATTTCTTTTGGGGAAATAGAAAACTGATGCCAAAAGCAAGGGCAAAGGCTTCTGTTGTGTGTCCAGATGGAAAAGACATGCTTCCTGCTTGCGATAGTTTCGTAATTTCTTCATAGGTTAGAAATGGGCGTTCGCGAGAGAATAGTATTTTTAAAAAAAAGCTGGCAAGGGAGCTGCTTAATACAATAGAGAGTAAAATTAAAAATGAATTAAGAATTTTCTTGCTTCGTTTTTTTAAGTATATGATAATAAGAACAATAAAAACACAAATAGTAATATAAGTAGTTAAATAGGACAGAAAATAAAGAAAGTTGTCGAGTGATTCTATGCGATTGATGTGAATATATCGCAGAAGTTTAATGTCGATTTGCGATAGTTTGTTGATGAGTGTATTCATATTTGGCAATCGTCAATTTTGAGTTTTTCATTTTTCTTGTTAATCATTCCTTTGTAGTGTTTATGCTGATTTGACCTAATTATGGAATAAATAAGTTGAATGGATTGTGTTTTGAGTTGACACTGAAACAATAAAACGAAAACCGTTTTATGAGAAAAGTTTTAATGCGAAAATTACTGCTATTGCTCATTCTCTTTGTTTTTTATGTGCACATCTCTTTGAGGAAATGGAATAGAGATATTGTTTTTACGAAACAATTCAAGAATCCTGATTCGAATATCTTGTTTTACTTGTTCAATTTTAAAAATTTCTTCTGACCAAAAGTAGATTGAAAAATCAAGCGATGAAGCCCCGAAATTTTGAAAACGAGCAAAAATAGGTCGATCTTTAAGTACCTCCACTTGGTCTTGAACTGCTTCAATAAGAAGTTTCTCTACTAATTTAGCATCCGAAGAGTAATCCACACCCACGTCAATTCTAAAGCGAGAATAGACATTGTCGTATGTCCAGTTTGTTAGAGTGTTTTTAGTAAGTTCTGAATTGGGTAAAATAACATAATTTTCTTCGCGACTAATAACGGTTGTGGTTCTGAAATTAATTTCAACAACTTTGAAGATTTTATTGTTTACTTCAATAATGTCATTTACTTTGATGGTACTGTCAAGCAGAATAAGGATGCCAGATACAAAGTCGCTGAATATCTGTTGCATACCAAGTCCAAACCCCACAAGAAGTGCTGCTGAACCCGCTAATAAAACAGTGATGTTTATACTTAAACTTTGAAGAGAAAGAAGTGACACCGCAATCCAGAAAACATATCGGAAAAGCTTGAAAAAAGCATATTTTTTTGAAATATCATTAGACCTCCTCCGATAAATAACTTTTTTTACGAGTGCTTGAATGGCAAATGCAGCCGTAATAATACACACAAAAAGCAAGAGGTTGTATAGCTGAAAATGATATTCTCCCAATTGTAAAATCGTGAAGTTGAGTTTTTCTTTCATGTGTTTTTAGCCTTATAAATACATTGCAAAGTTAGTTAATTTTATTAAGTTTTTTGCCACAATTACGACAAAAATTGGAATCATAAAATGTAATTTCTCCACAATCATCACAGTAAATATCTTTGTCTATCAGGCTTTTTTTTGAGGATTTGTTTTGTTTTGACATTTCAACGGTGATAATGCCCGTTGGAACGGCTATAATTGCATATCCAATAATCATGGTAAAGGATGAAAGCACTTTGCCAATTACTGTTTGTGGCACCACATCTCCGTATCCAACAGTGGTGACCGTTACAATGGCCCAATAAATGCACTGAGGAATGCTCGAAAATCCATTTTGACCGTTTTCAACCACAAACATCAAAGTGCCAATAATCGTTGTTATAACGGCTACTACAAATAAAAATACACTTACTTTGTAAAAACTCACGCGCAAAGCTTTTGCCAAACCTAGTGCTTCTTTGTAGAAACGCATCATTTTCAGCACCTTGAAAATTCTCAAAAAACGCATTGTTCTTATAATTACAAAATAATGATAACCGGGAAGAAAAAGGCTTAAATAGGTCGGTAAAAAAGAAATTAAATCAATAACACCCCAAAAACTGAAAATATAATTGCTTCGTTTTGGGTGCGACCAAACTCGAATGATGTATTCAAGATTAAACAATATTGTGAAAAACCATTCCAAAGAATATAAAACTACTTTATGCCTGATGTTTAAATTTGGAATGCTGTCAAAGATAATGACGCTGACACTTAGCAATATAGCCCACAAAAGAACAATGTCAAAACGGCGACCCTCTTTTGTGTTTGTTTTAAAAATGATAGTGTAGATTTTTTCTTTGGTAATTTTCATTTGTTATAATGATATTTTTAGCCATTTCAAACAATTTCCAATAATTCTTGTTTAGTAGTATCTTATAACAAAAACAAGAATTTATGAAAGCAAATGTAGGAAATATTGATAGAACAATACGCTTAATTATAGCATTACTGTTAGGAATTTTACTTTATTTAGAATTGACCACTGGAATATTGAAAGTTTTAGTCATTATTTTAATTGTCATGCTCGTAGTTACATCATTCACAGGTATTTGTGGTTTGTATAAAATCTTTGGTTTAAACACATGCAACATCAAAGAAAAAGATTGCGATTAATCTTCTGTTTATAACAGATGTACTTTTTCAACTTTGTTTGGTCTTTATGGGCTTTATGTTTCTTCGATAAACCTTAAAGTTTGATATTAAAAGAGATATTTTTTTGTTTTCTTTTAAATAGTCGTACTTTTGTACAAAATATCAAGTTTCCTAAGAAATGAAAGCAAGAATAAATACTATTGAAGAGGCCATTGAAGACATTCGTCAGGGCAAGATTATCATTGTTGTAGATGATGAAGATCGTGAAAATGAAGGTGATTTTGTAACAGCGTCGGAACTTATAACAACCGAGAAGGTTAACTTTATGGTTACCCATGGAAGAGGTTTGGTGTGTACTTCCTTATCGGCCGAACGTTTAGAAGAGTTGAATATACCCATGATGGTATCGGATAATACGTCCAGCCATGAAACTCAATTTACGGTTTCTGTCGATTTGCTTGGCAAAGGCTGTACCACAGGTATTTCTGCCTATGACCGAGCAATGACCATTAAAGCACTTGTTGATAAAGATACCAAACCAAACGATTTGGGTCGTCCTGGACACATTTTCCCTCTTCGCTCAGTAAGCGGTGGGGTTTTACGCCGTGCAGGACATACCGAAGCCTCCCTGGATATAGCAAACTTAGCAGGCTTATATCCCTCAGGTGTGATCGTGGAGGTGATGAACGAAGATGGAACCATGGCTCGTTTGCCAGATTTAATGCAAATTGCTGAAAAATTTGACATGAAAGTTATTACCATCAAAGATTTAATCAAATATCGATTAAAAACAGAATCTTTGGTTGTTCAAGAAGAAACAGTGGATATGCCTACTGAATTTGGACATTTCAAATTGTCTGCTTTCCGTCAAATTGATAATGAACTCGTACATTTAGCATTAACCAAAGGCGAGTGGGAAGAGGGTGAAGATATTTTGGTTAGAGTTCACTCTTCCTGTGCTACAGGCGATATATTTGGTTCTTGTAAATGCGATTGTGGAGATCAACTTCACGAATCGATGCGGATGGTTGAAGCCGAAGGAAAAGGAATTGTTTTGTATATGATGCAAGAGGGCAGAGGAATTGGCTTGGTCAATAAGTTAAAAGCCTACCATCTCCAAGAACTTGGACGTGATACGATTGAAGCCAATATTGAACTTGGTTTTCAAGCTGACGAAAGAGATTATGGAGTGGGAGCTCAGATATTGAGAATGCTCAATGCTTGCAAAATTCGCTTAATTACCAATAATCCAACCAAACGAGTAGGCTTGTCTGGGCACGGAATCGAAATTGTGGATACGGTATCGATGATTATTGAACCCAATAAATACAATAAGAAATATTTGAAAACAAAACAAGATAAAATGGGGCATAATCTTCATATTCAAGAATAGAATATTATACCTTTTTTGTCTTTTTACTGTTTTTCTATATAAAAAGCAGCGATTTGAAAACCATTTATATTTCCGTTATTAATGATTTGTCTACTGACCAACGAGTCGCTCGCACATGTTCTGTCTGGCATGAAGCTGGTTTTAGAATTATATTGATAGGTCGGCGGTTTTCAAATAGCAAACCGTTGGAAAGAGATTATCAAGTCAAGCGGTTTCGTTTTTTGATTAATAAAGGTCCCTTGTTTTATTTTTTATATAATGTTCGTCTGTTTTTTTTCTTGTTATTTCAGAAAAAAATTGATGTTTTGTATGCCAATGATTTGGATACTTTGGGAGCCAATGCATTGATTTCCATTGTTCGCAGAAAACCATTGATTTACGATAGTCATGAATTCTTTTTGGGCGTTCCCGAAATTCAAGATAAACCATTGGTGAAATGGGTATGGAGAAGCATAGAAAAGTTCAGCTTTCCTCATGTAGACCGATTTATAACCGTGAACGATTCAATTGCAAAATTATATTCAAAAATATATAAAAAAGAGATTACGGTGGTTCGGAATATGCCTATTTATAAGCCAATTTTGAATCCATTGAAACGTTTCGATTTAGAATTGCCCGAAGATGCATTTATAATGGTGATGCAAGGAGCTGGAATTAATGTGAATCGAGGTTATGAAGAAGCTATTCATTCGATGAATTTTATCGAAAATGCATTGTTATTGATTATTGGAAGGGGAGATGTAATTGATGATTTAAAAGCTTTGGTAAAAGAGCTTAAATTAGAACCGAAGGTTTGGTTTTTGGGCGTTTTGCCCTACGAAAAAATGATGCAATACACTTCTCTTTCAGATATTGGTTTGACTCTGGATAAGGATTTGAGCATCAATTATAGATTTAGTTTGCCCAATAAATTATTTGATTATATCAATGCTGGAATTCCTGTTTTAGGATCAGATTTGCCAGAAGTTTCCAAAATCATATTGGATTATGAAGTGGGGATTATTATTGAAGATGTTCAGCCTGTGCTTATTGCCAATGCGGTAAATGTATTTAAAAAAGATGCAGATTTATTGCATAAATATAAAGAGAACTGCAAAATTGCATCAAAGAAGTTGAATTGGGAGTTAGAACAAAAAAAGTTAAACGAAATAGTAAAAGAGTATGTCTGAAATTGATTTGCATATTATTTCTTTTAATGTCCCTTTCCCTGCAAATTACGGTGGTGTGATTGATGTTTTTTATAAATTAAAAAAGCTTCATGAGGCGGGATTGAAAATCCATTTGCATTGCTATCAATACGGGCGTGCAGAGTCTTTGGAATTGGAAAAATTTGCGTCCAAAGTGAGCTATTATCGGCGGTCGTGTGGTTTTAAACATCAATTGTCTTTATTGCCATATATTGTTCGTACACGACAATCCAAAGAGTTGATGGCTAATTTGTTAAAGGATGAAGCTCCAGTTTTATTTGAAGGCTTGCACGCTTGTGCCTTTTTATCAGATCATCGATTGAAAAATAGACTTAAAATAGTTCGTGCACATAATGTTGAACATGATTATTATTTTGAATTAGGAAAACGAACGAAATCATGGGCGAAAAAGCTCTATTTTTGGATAGAAGCATGGAAGTTGAAAAGATTTGAGAAAACATTAAAGCATGCCGATAAAGTTTTGGCTATTTCGGAGAAAGACGCTGCTTATTTTTCCGGGAAATATCCAACTCAATTAGTGATGCCTTTTCATGCAAATAATGGCGTTTTTTCTCAACTAGGCAAGGGGGATTATGTTTTGTATCATGGAAATTTGATGGTTCCCGAAAATCACAATATTGCACTTTGGATCATCAAAAACATATTTGCGGATATTGATGTTCCATTAATTCTTGCCGGTAATAATCCGAATCAGACCTTATATCATGCTGCAAAAGCTGCCAAAAATGTAACGGTGATTTCCAATCCGAGTGATGAGGAGATGAGACAATTGATCTCCAATGCACAGCTCAATTTACTGTTTACAGAACAGGCTACAGGTTTGAAGTTAAAGTTGTTGTATGCTTTGTCTCAAGGGCGTTTCTGTATCTGTAATTCATTTATGTTGTCAGGTTCTGGAATCGAAAAGTCAGTTCGGAAAGTGGAAATGGATTCTGTTACGGAAATTATTAAAGAAATAGATTTGTGTTTTAAAAATAGTTTTTCTGCCGAAGATTTAGCAATTCGCAGGCAGGAGATGCAATTGTTTGATAATGCCAAAGGGGTGAAGATGATTGTTGGTTTGCTTGATTCCAGATAGTCGGAGAACGAATGCCTGATAATTATCTTATATAATGACATTATCTGTAATTATATCATGATAAAGTTGTAATTTTAAATTGAAGGATTAGTCAAAAGTTAATCATTCAATGTTTTCTTTCAACCCACTATTTTGGAGCCTTATAAACCAACAAAATACTTATTCCCAAATATAAAACATTTGGAATCCACACGGCAATAATGGGAGAAAGGTTGCCATAGGTTGCAAAAACAGTAGTAATTTGCATAAAAAGAATAAATGAGAAACTAATTAATAGTCCAACAAGCAAGTGTGTGCCCATTCCTTGTCTGCTTTTTCTGCCCGCTACGGCAAAGCCAATAATGGTAAGAATGACAGTTGCGAAAGGGAAGGCAATTCGCCGATGTTTTTCCACCTCATAAAACTTGACATTGTCGGAGCCTTTAGAATACTCATTTTTAATGTGCTCGCGCAACTCTTTATAATTCATGGTTTCCATTTCATCTCGAATCACTACAAAATCGTTGGGCGTAATATTCATTACAGTATCCATTTTAACGCCGGTTTCATAGTGCTCATTTAGTTTGTAAGCATGTCGTTTTACATAATTATTGAGCGTCCAAACCTGACTGGTACTGTCCCATGTAATTGATTGAGCTACAATCTTATAGTTCATTTCGTCAAAGCTCATATTTTCATACGTAAAATTAAAACCCATACGATTATCGTTGTCCCATTGTTCAAGATAAACAAAACTGTTGGGTCCAATTTTCACATGCATATCGCGTCCTTTGTTTCGTATTCTTTGGCTGATGTATGTGTCTTTAAAATCTTGCATATTTTGATTGGTGTGAGGAATCAAAAAATTAGTCAAATAAAATGACATAATTGCAAGTACAATGGAAGAAACGATGTAGGGAACGAGCAATCTTTTGTATGATATTCCACTGCTGAGAATGGCGATAATCTCGCTGTTTCCAGCAAGTTTGGAGGTGAAAAAGATAACGGCGATAAAGGTAAAAAGCGGACTGAATAGATTGACAAAATAAGGAATAAAGTTCAGGTAATATTCAAATAAAATAGCACTGACGGGAGCTTTTTTATCAATAAAATCTTGAATGTTTTCCGAAATATCGAAAATAATAACAATGGTAATTAGCAAAGAAATAGCGTAGAAGAAAGTAAATAAAAACTTCTTGATGATGTAAATGTCAATCTTTTTTGGTTTCATATTCAACTTTCTTATTATATTGGAATTAAATTCGTTGAGAGATTTTGGGAAGAATATTGCTTTTCCAAGTGGTGAAATCTCCTTCTATAATATGTTTTCTAGCTTCTTTTACAAGCCATAAATAGAAGTGAAGATTATGGATGCTTCCAATCATGCCGCCCAATTGTTCGTGTGCGGTAAATAGATGTCGGAGGTAGGCTTTGGTATATTGTTGATCGGCAAAAAGATCGCTTTCAGCATCAATCAATGAAAAATCATTTTTCCATTTTTCATTTTTCATATTCATGATTCCGTTCCGTGTAAAAATAGTGCCATTACGACCGTTTCGAGTCGGCATTACACAGTCGAACATGTCAATTCCCATTTCGATGCAATCTAAGATATTGGCAGGAGTGCCTACGCCCATAAGATATCTGGGTTTGTCTTTTGGGAGAATGGAACAAGCAATTTCTGTCATTTCGTACATCAATTCGATGGGCTCCCCGACGGAAACACCGCCAATGGCATTGCCTTCACGATTGAGGGAAGCGATTTTTTCGGCAGATTGTTTTCGCAAATCTTTATAAACACTGCCTTGCACAATGGGAAAAAGAGTTTGGTTGTAGCCATATTTCGGACTTGTATTGTCGAAATGAGTACAACATCTGTCTAACCATTTGTGCGTGATTTCCATCGAGTTACGAGCATAATCGTGGTCGCAAGGGTAGGGAGGACATTCATCGAAAGCCATAATGATGTCGGCACCTATAGTGCGCTGAATATCAATCACTTTTTCGGGAGTAAACATATGTTTAGATCCATCGATATGAGATTGAAAAAGGACTCCTTCTGGTGTTATTTTTCGTCGATGAGCCAATGAAAATACCTGAAAACCACCACTATCGGTAAGCATTGGTCTGTTCCAAGCATTAAATTTTTGGATTCCTCCAGCTTGTTCAATAATATCAACTCCTGGACGAAGATATAAATGATAGGTGTTTCCTAAAATAATTTCGGCTTTGATGTCTTCGTGCAAATCGCGGGCATGAATTCCCTTTACGGAACCAACCGTGCCAACAGGCATAAAAATCGGTGTTTCAATCGTGCCGTGGTCCGTTTCCAACAGTCCAGCTCTGGCATTACTCTTTTCATCATTATTAGTTATGGAAAACTTCATAGGTTCTTAAATAATCGGCAAATATACTGTTTTTTTGCCAAATAGTGTCTGATAATAGACTGGCTCATTACATGTAAGAAAACACCAAATATTTCGTTACTCTTGCATGAAAATTAAGTCAGTTTGACATCATTGTGACTTTGTTAGAAGATTGAAAATAGATTAACAACCAAAAGTAGCTTAATGCTAAATTTTTATTCCCGAAGGGATTACATGTTTATCGAATGAACTTTTCCATAGGAATTATTCGACCCATACATGGTCGTATGTTGGTTGTTGTGTTTTTTATAAATATGTGAATCCTACGTATTCAGGATGAGTACTTTGGTGTTTTAACGTTTCCTCTACGTCAACTACAAAAATCAACGTCTAAAAAGAACTAATTGGCTGGTTTTTACCCCCGAAGGGATGGAATGATTATACCCTCTTTTAAATAGATATTATTTTTTGAAAGTTGTTTTTGAAAAATATGTAACTTTGAAGATTGTAGTTTTGAATGAAACATTGTTGTTTTGTAAATATATTCTTCTATTGTTTTTAATTAGTTGTTTTTGATTTTATGGCGGAAAAAAAGTTTGCGGTTTTATTGAAAGATGTTGAGAACTTGGGGTTAATTCCTCATCTTGTGCAAGTTAGTTATACCGATGGGATGATCGATGTACGTTATTCTTTGATTTATTCTGGAAATAAACAGAATTACGAGTCTGATATGTCGGTTGTTGAGAGGGCTTTGTTGAAATATTGCATTCAGTTGGAACCGGAAACAATTATGAAAAAACTGGATGATAGAAATGTTCAGAAATGGACCGTTTTTTCTCAAAAATATTTTGTTCACAAAACGAAAGATAGAAAACAATTGCAAATGAGAGAATATTTGAAAGATTTAATCAATCAATCTTTGGATAAATTTTATAAACAATTGGATGGACAAACAATTTTTCTGTGGAACGGCGATAATCCAGCAATGTGGAAAGTCCTCTCCGTTGAAGAGGGAAAACCGGATGTTTTTTATCATTTTGACAGACATGAAGAAGGAATTCGATACTTTTTGGACGTAGTTTATGAAAATAAAAAATTAAATCTTTTTCACTCCGTTTTATTGTCAACAATGCCTGCTCGAATTCTTAGAAAAAACAGTATTTTCGAATTTGATGAGGATGTTTTAGGAACCAATTTATTGCCTTTTTTCAGCAAAGAAACCTTGGAAATATCGAATTCTGCAGTGGATAGTTATTTTGAGCTTTTTGTGGAGCCGCTCTTAATGCGAACCAAGAAAGTGATTGCCAATGGTTTTACGATTGTTGATATTGAGACAAAACCGAATGTAGTATTGTCGGTCACCAGCGAAATGAAATCGCAACAAATGAGCCTGTTTGACGAAGATAATTCCAGCGATGTTGATTTGAAATTACGGTTTAATTTGATTTTTGAATACGAAAAGTATCCCTATCAAATTGGACAAAATACCAAATTTGTTTTTAGAGAAAATGAAGATGGAAAAGTAAAATTTTATCGTGTTGAACGCGATTTTGAGTATGAAAAAAGCGTTGTTAAAGACTTGAAGTTGATGGGAATGAATTTTTCCTTGACTTTTCAAGTATTATCATTTGACGAAGGCATTGAATGGTTGAATATCAACTATACATCGCTGGAAAAGATGGGGATAGAGATTCGTAGAAAAGAAGGAGTTCGAAATGAGAAAAATTATTTTATCGGAACTTCCAACATTCAGGTAAGTGCAGAAGAAGGAATTGATTGGTTTGAACTGAAAGGTAATGTGAAATTTGGAGAATACACGTTTGATTTAAAGGATATTATCGCTTTAATTGTGAAAAAACGTTCTGAAATTCGCTTGCCCAATGGAGAATTTGCAAAATTCCCCGCAGCATGGATTGAAGAGTATTCGATTTTGGGAAATTATAGTGTCTTTCAGGATAAAAAAGTGCTTACTCCCAAGCATCATTTTGTGTTGCTTGAAGAGATGCGTGAAAAAGGTTTTGTAAAGTTTGACTTGAATAAAAAGTTGATGGCTTTGATGCAAGTCAATGAGATTTCGGAGTATGAATTGCCAAATGGTTTTGTGGGAACTTTGCGACCCTATCAAAAAACGGGTTATAATTGGTTGATGTTTTTGAATGAATTGTCGCTGGGTGGCTGTCTGGCAGATGATATGGGCTTGGGGAAAACGATACAAACTTTATGTCTGTTGCAGAAAATAAAGGAGCAAAAAAAGCAAACCAGTTTACTGGTGGTGCCAAAGTCTTTGTTGGAAAATTGGCGACGAGAAGCGGCTCTTTTTTGTCCACAACTGAAAATTTATACGCATTCAGGCTACAAAAGAACGACAGATCCCAGCGTTTTTTTTGAATATGACATTGTTATTACTTCTTATGCCATTTTGAGAGAAGACATTTTGATGTTTGAAAATGTGATTTTTTCCTATTTCATTTTAGATGAAGCACAATACATAAAAAATCCACAATCAGGCATTCATCGAGCCTGCATGATGATAAAAGCAAACCATTATCTAGCTTTGACAGGAACTCCACTTGAGAATTCGGTAGTGGACTTATGGAGTCAGATGCACTTTGTAAATCGTAATATTTTCGGATCTCTTTCGCATTTTTTAAATACCTTTAATACCGCTGAGCGGATGGAACTGTTGAGCAGAATTATCCGACCTTTTGTTTTGAGGCGATTGAAAGCATTGGTTGCCAATGATTTACCAGAAAAAATAATTTCAACCAATTATTGTGAAATGACACCGGAGCAATCCGAAATATATAAAAGTGTAAAAAATGAAATTAGGCAGTCGATTTTGAAAAGTGGAGATGAACCGGAAGGTAATTTTAAATTTAATTTACTGGAAGGACTTTTGAGAATGCGACAAATAGCCAATCATCCAAAACTTTTTGATGAAACATTTGAAGACTCTTCGGGCAAATTCAGCATGGTCATCGAAATGTTACAAATGTTGTTAGAATCGGGTAATAAAGTTTTGGTTTTCAGTAGTTTTGTGAAACATTTACAGCTTTTTGTAAGTCATTTACAAAAGGAATCAATTCCATTTTGTTATTTAGATGGACAAACCAAAGACAGACAAGCGGAAGTGGATCGTTTTCAAAACGATGATGATTATAAGATTTTTTTGCTTTCGTTAAAAGCTGGAGGTTTGGGTTTAAATCTTACTCAAGCCGAATATGTTTTCTTGCTCGATCCGTGGTGGAATCCGGCAGCAGAGGCTCAAGCCTACGACAGAGCCCATCGCATCGGTCAGAAAAAGAATGTTTTTGTCTATAAATTTATTAGTAAAGATACGATCGAAGAGAAGATTTTAGAATTACAAAGTGAAAAAATAAAATTATTTGAATCTTTGATAACCACCGATGATGGATTTGTCAAGAATTTGAGCAAAGAAGATGTGAAGTATTTGTTGAGTTGACATAGTAGAAAGTCCCGAAAAATAAAAAATCTTCGATTTTGTGATTTTTCGAGGATGCTCGAACAAAAACACAAACTGAAAATTTTATTTTGTTCGGCAATGATGAGCTGATGTGATGATTAAACAACAGATTCCTCCCTTCACTTCGTTGCGTTCGTAATGACACACAGAGTCATTCCGAACTTGTTTCGGAATCTGTCATTTTTAGAATATAAAGTTCCGAAAGAGATAATTCACTTCTGATTTTTTGCTTCGCAAATTGATGTAATTGCACAAATTGACATTTTGCAAGGGTTTGCAACACCTTGTAATTTTGCCTTTTGAAATGCCTTGCTCAAATATTTTTGCTTTTTTTTAAAGCTTAAACAAATAAAAAACTATTTTTGAAAAAAAAAATTGGTACAATGAAAAAAATATTTCTTTTTGCAACGGCATTTATTTTTGCTTTTTACATTCTTAATGCACAAGAATTGCCCAAAGGGCTAACGCCAGCGGAGCGTGAAATAATGCCATTTTATCAACCCCCGACGAGTCAGAAATCGATGGCTTATCCGCCTGCTTCTGCTGTTAGGGCTATGGCGGAGTGGGAAGAGTTGGAAGCCATTTCTGTTACTTGGCGTTCGTACCAGTCGGTTCTTGCCGAAATTATTCGTCATGCTCAAAACGAGTGTAAAGTATTGATTAATTGTACCGATTCCAATACCGTAAAAAATTATTTGGTTTCGAAGGGAATTACCCCAAATCAGAATGTGAAATATATTATTACGGCTTCAAATTCAGTGTGGATTCGCGATTATGGCTCGTATAGCGTGTATAAGGAAGATGTGGATTCTCTTTATTTAATCGATTGGATTTACAATCGCCCGCGTCCGCTGGATGACGTTATTCCGTCGGTGCATGCAGAATATTTGAATTTGCCTTTGTATGCCATGACTCAAAATCCGTATCGTTTGACCCATACCGGAGGAAATTTAATGTTTGATGGCTTTGGTTCTGCCTTTTCGTCTAAATTGATTTTGGACGAAAATATCCAGTACAGTCATACGGAAAGCGAGATTGATGCCATTATGAAGTCATTTATGGGAGTTGATAGATATGTGAAGTTTGAAGTTTTGCCTCATGATGGAATTCATCATATCGACATGCATATGAAGTTGTTGGATGAAGAAACTTTGTTGGTGGGTGAGTACCCCAGTGGTATTTCCGACGGTCCGCAAATAGAAGCCAATTTGCTTTATTTGTTAAACAATCATCTCTCTGTTTTTGGAACTCCTTATAAAATTGTACGAATTCCAATGCTTCCAAATCAGGCAGGAAATTCGTGGCCCAGCAATGGAAGTTATTACAGAACGTATACAAATGGAGTTTTTATCAATAAAAGCTTTGTTTATCCAAGTTATTATGAAAAATATGATACCACGGCGTTTCGGATCTATAGCGAAGCTTTGCCAGGATATAATATTGTGCCTATTAATTGTGATCCAGATCCAATATCTGCAAGTGGTGCCATTCATTGTATTACCAATAATATAGGTGTAAAAGAGCCTTTGTTAATTTCTCACCAAGCTCTTTCGGATACGTATGATGATCAAAATGACTATATTGTAGATGCAATAATCCGTCATGTTTCGGGAATTGCGTCTGCTCAATTGTTTTATACTACCGATACAAATCAAGCTTATCTGGCAGTTCCCATGGTTTTGAGTGATGTTTCAAATCATATATGGACCGCTTCTATTCCTGCTCAGGCAGCAGAAAATACTGTTTTTTATTATATTCATGCGGAAGCAAATTCAGGAAAAAACCTAAACAGACCCATTACTGCCCCTCATGGACATTGGAGGTTTAATATTCTGAATACCACAGGAATAAGTCTGGAAAATTTTTTTGTAGACCGAGTTTTTCCCAATCCAGCTTCTGCAATAACGTGCATCGAAATGCATATAATCCGCCCCGAATCGACTTCTGTAGCTCTGTTTGATATCCAAGGAAAGAAAGTATTGGATGTTTACAATGGAATTCTAAACGAAGGAATGCAACGACTCTTTTTTAATGCAAAAGAACTTCAAAAGGGAGTTTATTTTGTGAGAATTGAAACGAAAAGTGGAATTAGTGTGCATCGAATTGTGGCAATGCCATAAGACAGATGGTCACTTTGTTAATTTGCTGTTAGGAACTTTCTCACTCCCTAAAAGTAAAAATCGAAGATTTTTACAATTCGGAACCGGTTACTCGGCCACTTGGTCACCTTTTTAATATTCCACAACTTCTGTTTTTTCATCATTTACGTATACAACAAAAGTTTGAACATCTTCGATTCCAGTTTCCAGAAGTAGGTTTTTGTAATTTATTACTTGCTCTTGGTGGCTCTCTTTGGGGATTCCAGTTTTGAAATCGATAATTACAGCTCTGTTTTTGTCTATAATTAATCGGTCGGGGCGGAAAATTTCGCCACTGCTGTCCATAATTGATTTTTCGTTGTAGACTTTTATTCCTTCCTTGAAATACTCTTTAAGCATTGGGTTTTCGGAGGTTTGTATCACCATTTCTGATAGTTTCTTGCAATTATCAGCGTCTAAAATATAGTGTAAACGTGTTCTTTCAATTGCATTTTCCAAGTCTTTCAAATGTACAATATGTTGCATGGCATAGTGAAACAAACTGCCCCATTCAATGGCTTCCGATTCTATTTTCTTAGGAATTTGAACCACAGAATCATACCATTTTTTAGAAATAAAATTTGAAAACTTACTGTTGCTTTCATCTAATACATCATCTGTAGCACTCTTCTCATCAAAGCCAAGGCTGTAATTGGTGTAATTGTCAAATATTGTTTCTGTATAATTATTGTTTTTTACAAAGCTTGATATCACTTTTTCAAGGCTGTAATCATCTTTTTTTAAAGAACTGGCACTGGGAGTTGGAATGATGACATATAGTCTATTTACGGCACGGGTGAGGGCGACGTATGCAGTATTTATTTCATCTACAAGAGAGAGCGAATCTTCTTCCAAAATCTTTTTATAAAAGCGACTGTCTTCGGATGTAGAAGAGTCTTTAATGCGGGCTGTTGGAAGTTTATAGGACGAAATTTCTTCGCTCATTTCTTCTGTTGAAACCCAGATTTCAGAATTCTTTTTACGATTTGAGCTAAAGGGAGCAATTACAATTGGAAACTGCAGACCTTTGGCAGCGTGAATTGTCAATATTTTTATTCCATCAATGCCTTCGGGCACCGCAATGGAGTGTTTTTCTTTGTTTTCGTCCCACCATTCGCTGAATGCCGCTTCCGATTCGCCTTCGATGTGGTATTTATAAACAACATCAATAAAGCCCATTAAATAGGCATCAACATGCTCAGAATCGATAAATGTGCGGATAATCTCTTCGCATAAATCATAAATATTCAGTTGTGCCCAAATATTTGATTTTACATCAAAATCATATTTTTTGAAAAAGTCCAATAAGCTGTTGTAATCTTTTGAATAAGCGAGTGATTCTACAAAATCAATGTTCGTATTTTGATCCGATAAAAAATTAATAATGGCTACATTTATTATTTCATCATTGGTTGATTTATAGAGATGAATCATGTTTTTCAAAAATCTCACTACGGGCGAAGAGTCTAATTGCAAAGAGTCGGATGAGATAATGGGAATATTATGACTGTTTAAAACTTTTGCAATATTTCTAAGGATTTTCTTTTCACGACCTAAAATGGCAATGTCTTTGAGTTGGTAGTTTTCCTCTTTTGCTTTTTTGATAATTTCCAAAATACGTTCGTAGACCATTGCTAGATATTCGGCTTCTGATTTTTTTTCTTTGTTGATGATGCTAATGTCGACAATCCCATCTTTTTCTTTGTTTTTAAACTCCTGCTTATGATTTTCGTAAAGCTTAGAATATTCGGGGATATAGCTTTTTATACTGTCAAAAAGTTTGTTATTAAAATCGACAATTTGCATTTTTGAGCGGTAATTTGTGTCGAGATTCTGTGTGCGAAAATCTGCAGAAATCAAATTGTTGGCAGCAATATTCATAATCTCATTGCTTTCCGTTTTT
>Ga0265295_1002503_pt1 | contig 28935 bp, 25 predicted proteins | sample Munlansysbiofilm_FD_192503 | JGI IMG/M metagenome (GOLD analysis project Ga0265295, IMG submission 192503) | Leachate microbial communities from a municipal landfill in Southern Ontario, Canada - Methane capture system biofilm | ecosystem: Engineered > Solid waste > Landfill > Unclassified ... | reverse complement strand
GAGTGTACGCTTATTGGTCGTGGGGACCTTAAAAGAAACGTATTGGTCCCTCGCCCAAACAGAATATGGGAAGCGGTTGTCTCGTTTCATTAAATTGGACATTCTCGAGCTTGCCGAAGCCAACAATAAAAGCGAACGAATCGCTGAGATTGAACTTGCCAAACAACAAGAGGGTGATCGCATCTTAGCCAAAATCAAGCCGGATGACTTTGTCATTTTGTTGGATGGGCGTGGAGAGAATATCTCTTCGGAGTTTTTTGCCGAACGTTTGGAGCAATGGTCTTTGCGAGCCTCTCAACTGACTTTTGTCATTGGGGGATCCTATGGTGTCTCGGAGCTTGTTCAACAACGCGCCAACTGGCTATGGTCCTTTGGAGCCCAAACCTTTCCTCATCAGATGATGCGGATTATGGTCCTCGAACAAGTGTATCGTGGTTGGATGATCTTGCATCACCAGCCCTATCATAAATAACTGCCGAAATAAACCGCTTTCATAGCGGTTTATTCATAGAATGCATTGACTTGTATCGAGGGAGTCGATAGAATACGAGCATTATGAACGAAAGGAGGGTCTCTCATGTATCAAAGCAAATTAAGCATTCAAGAAACCGAAGCAGCCATCAAATGGATCAAAGATGCTTTTGAAATGGAGCTTGCCAAGGCGCTGCGCTTGGTGCGGGTATCAGCCCCATTGTTTGTCGCTGCGGACACTGGGCTGAATGACCGTTTGTCGGGTCATGAACCTCCGCTGTCGTTTGAGTATCAAGGGACCATGGTTGAAGTGGTTCAATCCTTGGCCAAATGGAAGCGACAAGCGCTCCATGATTATGCCATTCCTTTACACACTGGGATCTACACCGATATGAATGCCATTCGACCCAACGAGACGTTGGATGCGACCCATTCCTTGTATGTTGACCAATGGGATTGGGAGAAGAGCATTGAAGCCCGCGATCGTTCTCATGCGTATTTGCAACAAGAAGTACAAACCATTTATCAAGTAATGAAAACCATTGAACAACGATTGTTGCTGCGCTATCCGCAACTATCCGCCAAACTTCCTGCTATGCTTACTTTTATTGATAGTGAAACCTTACGTCAAACCTATCCCTCACTGTCACCTTGTGAAAGAGAACAACGTGCAGTGGAAGCCTATGGGGCCGTTTTTATTGAACAAATTGGCGCACCATTAGGGGATGGAATTCCGCATGGGCCGCGAAGTCCTGATTATGATGATTGGACGTTGAATGGGGATTTACTCGTTTATCATGAACCCTTACAATGCGCTCTGGAACTCTCCTCCATGGGTATTCGTGTGGATGCCACAGCGTTACAACGTCAATTACAAACACGAGAAAAATGGCAGATTGGTCCTTTTCATGAACGGGTTCTTTCGCATCAATTACCCCTTAGCATTGGTGGGGGGATTGGTCAGTCAAGGATGTGCCAATTTTTACTTGAGAAACAACATATTGGTGAAGTCCAAGCATCCTATTGGCCGCAAGCGATGATCGATCAATGCCGACAACAGCATATTCCTCTGCTTTGAAACTGCATGACGTGCAGTTTTTTTCTTAGGAGATATCATGGAACGGCGGTTGAGATAACAAGGGAAATGGGGTACAATAGGGATAGAAATAAAAAGGAGAATTATCATGAACCCATCCTTATTAAAAGCATTAAAAACCTTGGATGCCCATCTTCCTGAAATCGAAGCAGCGAATCAAGAAGTCATCCATCGGATTCAAGCATCAGGGAGCCGTTTAGTAGCGGTTGCTCGTGCCGAAGATGTTGTGCCTGATATGCATAAAAAATTAATCTTACATTGTGGACCTGATCTACCCTATGAACATATGGATGGTCCTATGAAGGGAGCCATTTCGGGAGCTTTGGTGTACGAAGGATTAGCCTCCACCATTGAAGAGGCCAACGAGCTAGCCGCCAGTGGTAGCATCGCCTATGGATCTTGCCATGAGCATCAAGCAGTTGGCCCGATGACAGGCGTACTGAGTGCTTCAATGCCGGTCCACGTGTTCTATAATCCAACCTATGAAAACTATGCCTATTGTTCAATCAACGAGGGCCTCGGGAAGGTGTTACGATTTGGAGCCAACTCCCCTGAGGTTATCGAACGTTTGCGGTGGATGGAACATGAGTTTGCCCCTGTGTTACAAGAAGCCATTCAACGGAGTGAGGGCGGCATCGATATCAAGGAGATCATCGTGCGTGCCTTACACATGGGGGATGAAGTCCATAATCGAAATCGAGCGGCCACTAGTTTGTGGTTCCGTACCATTACCGATTTAATTCTGCAAACCTCTTTTTCCTTGGAACAAAAGCGAAATGCTTTAGCTTTCATCGATCGTAACGATCATTATTTCTTAAATCTCTCGATGGGGAGTTGCAAGGTAATGCTTGATGCAGCTAGGGGAGTTCCTCATGCTTCTGTGTGTGTTGCGATAGCTAAAAATGGCTATGAGTTTGGCCTGCAACTCGCATCCTTACCTCAACAATGGTTTACCTGCGAATCGGGTTATGTCAATGGTGTATTATTCAAAGGCTATCAAAAAGAAGATATGGCTCGTGATATGGGCGATAGTTCGATCACTGAAACCATCGGTATCGGCGCCTTCGCGATGGCTTCTGCCCCTGCCATTGTTGCTTATGTAGGCGGAACGGTCGAAGAAGTCAATGAATTATCCAAAAAAATGTATCTCATCTGTACCGGAGTTCATGATCATTTCCGGTTACCAGCCTTAAACTTCAAACCCACTCCTCTTGGCATTGATGTGATAAAAGTCGTTAAAACTAGGATTGTTCCAGTTTCCAATGCAGGCATTTCCCACAAACAAGCAGGTGTGGGTCAAATTGGCGCTGGCATTGTCTTTACGCCGATGGCGGCTTATGAAGCCGCATGCATCGGACTTGCTGCAAGTTTCGAATAAGTAAAAACACCTATTTTATAGGTGTTTTTCTTTTTTTGATGGTGAATTTACCGTTCAAGTGCAACACAAAATATAAAATAAAGAGGCTCATAAAAATCTGATGTAAGATATAGTTGCAACACCTATCTACAGGAGGTTTTCATGAGTTACCATCATCTTACCATAGAAGAGAGAACTGCGATTGCCTATTTACATAATGAAAAAGTATCATTACGTAAAATTGCGGCTACAATTGCTAGAAATGTTTCTACAATCTCTAGAGAATTGAAGCGTAATTACACACCAAGTCTTAATCCTAATTTTAAGAAATCTGATTATTTTCCTCATTCTTCTCAAAGACGATACAAGCAGAGAATCAAACAAGCTCATCACATCATCACTTTTCCACCAGAAGTCATACAAACTATCGAGCAGCGATTAAAAGAAACTTGGTCTCCCGAACAAATCCAACATTACTATCATGATTATCACTTTCCATGTTTCAAAACAATCTATAAATGGATTAACAAGGGAATGATGATCGAAGGTAATAAGAAGCTTCTACGGCGAAAAGGCAGAGGAGGATGGTACGAGACAAGAGGGAAATACAACCATGGTAAATCCATCCGGCAAAGAGATAAAAGCATCTATAAACGCGCAGATTATGGCCATTGGGAACTAGATACGGTAGTCTCGGGGCTTGGCAAGAGTAAGGCATGTTTCATAACACTTGTTGAACGAAAGTCGCGGTTCTATAAGGCTATTCAATCACCATCGAAAAAGTCTGATGTAGTGGCAAACTTGGTAATCAATTATCTCCAACAATTCCCAAAAGAACTCATCAAGACCATCACTTGTGATCGAGGATCTGAATTTGCTGGATGGAGTCGAATCGAAAAAGAACTCCACTGTGATATGTATTTCACTGATGTTTTCTGCGCTTGGCAGAAAGGTTCCAACGAAAATACAAATGGTCTTTTAAGGGAGTTCTTTCCAAAAGGATATAATTTATCGAGATATACTCAAAGATACATTGATAATAAAGTAACGTTGATAAATAATAGGCCTAGAAAATGTATCAACTGGATATCTCCGTCGGTTCTTATGAACGAAGCCTTATCTAAGTGTTGCACTTAAGATTACAATTTACTGCTACTCCAAATCCACCTATACCAACAAATAATACATCCGCATGCATCTTTTTATATTGTCGAGGAAGATAGTTGAAACTTGGGTGAATCAAGAAACTAGTTGAACCGTGCTCAATTCGGAAAGCATAGGAACCACCTTCATAGAATCTACGTTGCAGACAAGGTTGAACAAGAGGTTTATCAATGACTTTTCCTAGATTATCACTTACCTTAGCTGGTTTTGAATGAATGGAAGGTAGCACTTGGATACGAAGCTTGCCTAAAGTATAGGTTTCGTGTGTTTGGAACTCAACCAATTGAGTTTCATTCACTCCACCACCACGGGCGATGTTGAGAGTCGATAACGAACCATACACCTTGGCACCTGTTTGATTCGCAATGGTAGCGACATCCAAAGCATGGTCATAGTGCGAGTGCGAAACAAAGACGGCACGAAGTCGATCCACTTCTTGCTTTCTTAAGATGGATTGAACAAGTTCTTGGTTGGAACTAATTCGTTGCGTAAAGGTGCGGACAAAAGAAGGGCGAGTGAAAAAGGCATCAAACATGATTTGATCTTCTCCATCATCAAAAAGGAGTGTCGAAGTGCCAAAAGAGGTCACTCGAACTGTTTTTTTCTCGCTTTCTGCACGAATGGTCGGGACGCGAAAAGATTGATAGGAATCGAGTGTCCGTTTTTCCACCTCAATCTACTCCTTTCTATGAATGTAGGATTCAACAATCTAATTATTACTTATCATAACATAATAGTATTTTATTACGACAGCGAACTTACCAGCGAGCTTACAATCCATTACTTCTCGTTAGATTAACTTAGTCTTTCTGAAAGATTATTTTTTGACATCTCGCGAAACGTATCAATCATGAAATCAAATTCTTCTAAGACAAACGTATCGATCTTCTTTTCATCAAGTGCCTTCACATAGGCAGAACGCAAGCTCAAGGCAGTCTCTATGGAAAAACCTTCACATAGAATCATGTGAATCCCCATGGAGAGTTCTTGCCATAACGTATTTTTATTCATCTTTCTCACCTCCTTCTCTATTAAGATAGGGAGGTTTTCAATTATTCCTAAAATCTTTTATATATTTTCTTTTTTATTTCATCAATAAGAAAGAATACCAATACAAAGGAAAAAAGAAACAAAAAAATCCATAAAGATATCAAGGATTTTTTTGCTTCTAATGATGGATATTTAAGGTCAATCAAATGTTATCAAAAAATTTTTTTATTCTCTATATACAAAAAGAATTCATTCAATTGTAATTCCGTTTTCATCAGCAATAATATGACACCACTTGCACCATGACTTTATTGTGCTTAATCGTCTATAGGCTGTCACTTTTGACAACGAGTAATTATTCATCAGATATTCAATAGCGTTATCATCATTTTGATTTTTGAAGTAGTCGTAGAAGCAATTACTTGTGAGTATAATTCTCATTATGCTAATAAGTAGAACATTTTTCTCCAATTTGAAAAGCCTGTTTGATAATTCAGAAGGGGTTCCTTTCGATAATAATCCAAGATACTCAGCAGCGGCCTTATAATAATGTATCTGCCTACTAGTTATATCTCCTCTTACAAAATTAAAATGGCTCATATTAGGATTTGGAATCAATGACCCTACAAAGGCAACAACCCGATATATATCATTTGCCTGAGGAAATACCGAATACTTATTGTCACTAGTTTCTATGTTCATTTTCTCCTCCTAATATATTCCAGGACCAATCTACCCATGTCCTTACTGTACTAGCTCTTCTCAACAACGTGTTTTTACTGTAGTTCTTTTGCAAATAGCCCATTTTGGCTGCAATTTCATCACAAGTCAGCTTAGGATTCATATTTTCTTCACTATAAACTTCTTTAAAGATGCCCATAGATATTATTTTTGAAGAAAGTTCTTTCTTGAAGTCTCCATTATTCATGGATCGTAAACGCATACCGAACTCTGATAATCTTTTTTCATTATTGATAATCCCAAGATATTTTAAAGACGACAGATAATAATGAACAGTTCTATAAGTCTTAACCCCCAATACTTCTTTGATCTTTTCGGTATCTTGGAACGATTCTTCATGCGACTTAATTATTTTTATAATATTAGGGAGGCTGTTCGCTTGAGGGAACTTTGCTGGAAACCCGACAATTAAGAGCTCTTTTCCGGTATTTCTTAGATTGCCTTTGCTGTTAATCATCCTTTTAGTTTCTAAATTATGTAAATCGTAAATAATATATTGAGGATCCTTTTCAAATAAGGCTCTAATCTTTGATGTCTCATTATTGGATATTAATACATAGGCTTCTTTAGACAAACACTCATCGCATTTTGCTTTTAACCTAATAAAATCTTCAAAGTCAAATCCTTCTTTTTGATAAAGAGTAAATCCATCGTCATTTTCATAGTGATAGGGTGGATCAAAGTATATGATATCTCCGCATTGAACTGTATCAAGTGCATCTTGATAGTCTCCTTGTTTAATCACTACATTGTCTTGCTGGAAATATTTGGATAAGGCAATAATATTATTCATGTCATATAACTGTGGGTTTTTGTATCTTCCCATGGGAGTATTGAATTCGCCTTTGGAATTGACTCTATACAATCCGTTATAGCAGGTCTTATTTAAAAATATAGTCCTTGCAGCTTTTTGAATATCAGATAATTGATCATATCTACTTCTATCACGATCAATATTCCGCAAATCATAGTAGTATCTAGGTATTCCTCTATATTCTTTTTGCATTTCATCAAGTAGGCTCATCAGTTCATTTGGATGATCTCGAATAGTAGTGTATGCATTGATTAATTCATTGTTATAATCATTAATTACTACATTTTTATGAGCGAGAGTTAGAAACACAATTCCGCCTCCTACAAAGGGTTCATAGAAAGTGCGAGAATCATCTTTAACCAGTCCAAAATCTTTGATTCTTTCTAATATAATTGGCAAGATTTGCTTCTTACCACCAGCCCATTTGACAAAAGGTTTTAATTTACTCATTATCTTTGATTTCCTCTAAGAGCATATCTCTCATCAAATCTTCAACTTTACTGACATCAGAACTTAAAAAATCATGAATAGCATCTACAATTCCAACTTCATTTTTTTCATAGATAAAAAACTTGCTGCTAAATACATCGATCCCTCCTAGAACATATTCAAAAAAAGATTTTACATTACTCATTTTCAGGAATGGCTTATTTTTAAAACCTGTTCTTTCAAATGCGATAGTGTTAATGACATCTTCTGGAGGCAGCTTCGTATTGCTTAGAATGCTAACTAATCCAATGTATGCATCAAAATCGGATTCATATCTAGTGTACATAGTACGCATGGAAAATGTGTGTGTACTGTCGTTTGTTGTTTCAGAATCCATAGGAACTCTTTTATCTTCTGATAATCCAAGCAAAGCCAGCATAAATAATAGCAAAGGGATATCTTTTGAGTCTTGATTTAGAATCTTTTCGATAAACTCATATGTAGAAGCTTTGTACTTGAGTTCGAAATCTTGAGGCGCGTTTTTATAAATGTTACTCATCTAAATCCTCCTCATATTCATGAATAAAAGTGTCAAGTTGATTAATAGGCAATGTAGTTTTCTCGATGTAACCATGTTCATTTTTTGTAAGCAAATAGGCTTTGCCAATATTACCCTTAATGCCATTGTACATTTCATCCCTAAGTTGCTTTTTAAAGGACATGAAAACCAACTGATCCATACTATTCAAGTTCGTATTGCATACTCGGTGAATATGGATTTCGTCCAAATTAGATAATGCTGCATCCATGATCACTCCATATTTTTCTGCTATCTCAATAGATGGTGACAGCTCTTTTGCAGTTGCAATTAGAGCATTCACAAACGCAAGAGAGACAATGATGTTTTGCCCAGTTGAAAGCACACTAGTTTCATCAATTTTTTTTGTAACGTTTGTGATCTGAATCTTGTATTTCTCATCGATGGTAGTAGAATAATTGCCTTGTAAAGTTTTCTTAATAATGACGTCAAAGTTCTTCTCAAGAATAGATCTTGCATGGGAATCCTTTTCTCTTCTAAATTTGTAAAGACCATCTTTTAACTTGTGAACCAAACTAATTACATCTCTAACTTTTCTGTTTCCTACACTACTCAATTCAATTTTTTCCCTAATAGACTTTCCTTTTTCAATCCCTAAGTCGATTAATTCTAAATCGCGTCTATATTTCGAAAGTTTTTCATTAATATCATTTTTTTGTTTTTGAAGATTCTCAAACCGTTCGTAATCGATATTCCCGTATTTTTGCTCTGTCTTCTTTATTTCATTTGAAAGTTCGATAGATCTATCTCTATGCCTTTGCATTTTTAATTTCTCTTCGCTGATTAAGGATTTTATGCTCTTTAGAAGTTCCATGTTTTCCTTAAACTCAATACTTTGTTTGAATTTTTGTTCAATCAAATGAAGATTTTGAGCAGATTCAATAGGAAGAGATACAGCTTTCAAATGTTCTAGTCTTTTTTCTTCTAGGGATTGATGATTCACCGGTCTTCCACAAACGCATATTCCTCTTTCTAATATGGCTTCAATTGTATTAATGTGAAGTGAATCATAGAACAACTCATGTCGTTGTCCTTGACTAACATATCCATAATACTTATCTTTTAGCTCTACTAAGAGTCTATTGGTAATTGCATTTTTTACTTTCCCTAAATAATCACGCGCATATCGCTCGACATTTTCTTTTGCCAATTTGTGAAGATTATCTTCATTATCTCTTTCTATTACTCTTTTTGAGTTTTCTTGTAGCAAGGATTGAATAGCTTTTGTGTCCTCTAGCTGTTTGTTAACTATGTCTAAATCGTCAGATATCTTTTCAATTTCATCTTGTAACTGCTTCTGTTTAGTTAAGTACAAATTATAGTCATCAAGAACTTTTTGGTCTTTCTCATTCGGAGCAACGATTTTTTTATTTAGCATTCCCAGAACAGAATTTGATCTATTCTCTAAACCAATAAGATAATACAATTTATCATATTTTTTTATATCGAGAATCCCGAGAATAGATTCCCTCAATTCCTCTCCGAACTTCTTATCTGCAAAGTTTCTTTGCATTCTTTCCCCATCAAACATGAATACTTGTGAGAGGCCATCGGGTAAAATTGATTGAATCTTCTCTTGTGCATCAGTATTTGAGATTTCTTTCCATCCTTCAAGATCTATCAAATGAGACAAAATAAAATGCTCTTGACCAGAGTTTTGGAGCTTACCATTTCTTTTGATGAATTCTTGTCTTCGAATAGCCATATATTTCTTCTCTTTATGTGAAAAAGTGATTGATACTTTCATTTCACATAAATCTAACTCTTTCATTTCTGCTGAGAGGTTGTTGGTAACCAATTCTTCTCGATTTGGCAAATCTAAAAATGGTGAATTTTGACCATAAAAACAATATCTAAATGCTTGTAATAAGGTTGTTTTTCCAACGCCATTTGCAGCAATAATCAAAGTAATATTATCTCTATGTTGGTTTGGTTGAGAAAATTCAATTTTTATGGGGTTTTTATACTGCCTAAAATTCTGTAACTCTATTTCATTTAAGATCATACTTATCCTCCAGAACCTTTACGATTTTTTCTGCCATCTCTTTTTCACTATACTTATTGTCTTGATATAACATACTGCCAATTGTTTCAAGTAACTCTTCGATCAATTCATTGATATTCTCATCCATTTATTTCTACCTCCTTTAGGATATCGGAAAACTTATTATTCAGATGGTTATATAAAGAGTCTTTGTTTAATGCAAGTCTTGAGAATTCGTAGACTCTTGAGATTTCTTTCTTGCATAATAAGGGATAATCATCGTCAATGACGACAAAATCATGAATTTCTGAAAAGGATTTGCCTGGATATGTTCTCAAAATACGGCCTCTTCTTTGAATAAATTCTCTTGGATTGGTAGAGGAAGCCATAATGATTGCTCTTTCTATTTGGGGGATATTTACCCCCTCGTCTAAGCACTTAATTGCGACAAGTGTAGAGTAATCACCGGAAGTAAAAGCTCTTAATGCATTTTTTCTTTCTATCTCTGATTCCCTACTGGTATATTGAGCAAATTTTACTCCGATTTCGCCTAACAATTTATTAACTGATTCAAGTTGAGTGATTGAATCCTTTTCATTTTCTGCTGATTTCTCGTTGATATAAGAAGTAGGGCCACAATATATGATCAAATTCTTTTGCTTTGCTAGCGGAGGAACAATAGTCCTCAATCCTTCTAGTTTATTTTTTGCTCCGTATATAACCCTCGCTCTATCAAAGAGAAGTATTTCAAGATACTTATTATATTTTATGAATTTATCACTCATATCATCTATATCATTTCCAATTAGTCGAACAATCTTCCTTGTTAAAATATTGTACTTCTCTTTTTCCTCTTGAGTAAGTTCAACAATATGAGGATAGTATTCATACCCAACAAGCCTTTGATCATTTATTGCATCTTCCAATGAATACTCAGCGATAATCCCCCCAAAGAAATCTAATAAGCGCTCTGTTTTTGACTGGGAAAAAAATAATTCTGGAGTTGCAGATAATCCTAATCTGTATGTCGGATTTGGCAGATTATTTAAAATAGTTTCTGTGCCCCATGAATGACATTCATCGACTACAATCAAATAATTATCTCCTATCTTTGATAATTCTCTTTGGAATTTTTGGGATAGATATGAATCATTAGTAACAACAACATAATAGTTGTATGATTCTTCAATTTTAGATATTTCTATCTTATCTTTCAAAATGGTTTGCCAATTACTATTCGCTGAAAAACACCGTATCACTCTTTTGTTGTAGGATTCAAGTTCTTCTCCCCATTGGTTAACTAGAGTTTTATCGGGGACGACAATTATAAAAAAGTTCTTTCTATACTCTCTTTCCATTCTTTCCATCAAATATATTGCCGTTTTTGTTTTTCCCGATCCAGTGGCAAATTTAAAAATTCCACGCTTACTTTTCCACCACACATCAACTGCGTTTCTTTGGAAGTCATAAGGATTTACGCTCCACAAATTTTCTCCTTGGCCTCTTTCTTCGGTAATTATATAATATAGATCCTCATAAGGTTCTTGGGTATCAAATTCTTGAATAAGATTAGAATCCAGTGCCTCGTTCAAAGAATAAAGTGAAATAGAGGGATTTTCATCATTCCAGTAAGATTGGAAATCTTTTTCGTGTTGATTGACGTATTCTTCCTGCCCGTTCTTCCATGAACAAAATGTGTTGAAAGATTCAACATTTGAAAAAACCGCGGAAGAAGTTTCATTGTTTGAACCAATAATTGCTACTTTATTATTTGCTCCATCAACAAAAAGACCAATTTTATCATGAAAAAGACCAGAAGTATTTTTGGGTTCAGCAACTCGAATCTCCATTTTCCCTGTTTTTACTAGCATGAAGAGGAGTTTTGCTGCAGTAAATGATTTTTGGTCGCTAATAAAACTTCTAAAAAGCGATTCCAACATTATCTTTGTCATTACAATGGAGTTTGATGTCTCAACTATTCTTTTGTCTACGCTTGATAAGTATGGAGAAATAATTAGCTGAATCTGTCCATCGTTTTTAAAAAAACTTCGTAACCCCTTAATATAATCTATCAGAATAGAAGATGAAAAATAGCCAACTGCCCTCTTATAGACGATGCTTCTTTCCAGAACAGGGATATAGAAATCTTTGACCGGATTATCAATAAAGGATTGATATTTTATTTTAATATTCGCATTCAATAAAGACATATATATCCTCCTTTATCCATTAATAATTTGACTTACTAACATCTCTAGTAGCTTATGCTCGTCTTCTTCTTCAGAATTTGGGGAATAATTTGGGCTCAGAGAATAGAAAGGCATGTCATTTCTTCCGTTTTGGGAGATTATTAAGTTTTGCTCAACCATTGTATCTAAGGTTTCCTTCAATGCCCATCTACTAATGTTTGGAAACCGCCTAAAAAAATAAAAGTGAGTATATTTTGACGCAATTTTTGATCTTTCGTTGCCTTCAAGAATTCGTTTGATTGTATCCAAGTAACTTCTATCATTATTCTTGTTTGTCTCCACCAAGACTGATAAAATCACTTTTTGCAGTAGATCTTGGTCGGGAGAATGTTTAGTAATCTTCTTATTATATCCTCCATAATACAAAGAGCATCCCTCCAATAAGATTTTTTGAAACATGTTATGCAATAAAATACTGATAATATTCTAACACTATTGTGAGCAAAAAATAAGTCAACCTGGTATTTCAGTTTGTTTTATCGATGAAATAAGTAGTTTCATAGTCTAACCCCATTCTTGAAGCCATATTTTGTAAATAGGTAGTCTCATCTTTTTTGAGATCAAATACAATAATTAAGCTTTTTATACACCTAGTTTATATCTATTCCCTCTCTACATTTAGTGAAGTTATGCGAATTAATTGGTAGAGTGCACGTGAATATGCTATATATTTTTCGTTTTTCGTCATGTTCTTGTCATACACGCAAACTGTATGAAACTCTAATCCTTTTGCATCTTCTATTATCATTACCTTTATAGGTATCTTCATTTTTACTAGGAAAGAGTATTCCTTTTTAGTACAAATAAATACAGAATTTGCATTTTGGAAGGACTCAGACAAATCTCCTAAAGAGCAATTTAGTACTTCTGGGCCATTTACCCCGACTGGAATATCGTCCATTATCAAATTTTTATTGTAGAAGGAAGTAATTTCGTAAGTGTTACGATAGTTGTTTTTAAGCATATAACTCGTGTAATTACTTGGATAATCTTCTAATGAAGAAGCTCCTTTTGGAGTTAATCTTTGGTTGATATCTCCGAAGAGGTTTATTGATGCTTCAGGATTAACTTCTTCAACCAGCCGCAATTCATTGATAGATAAATCTTGGCATTCATCGATACAAATTAGTGTATCACTGTTTTCTTTATTGTACTCATTTGAATATGTAGATAGAAAAAGCAGTAAATAATAGTAGTAAAAATTATATTTATTGATATTGTTTATTATTGGGCTGTTTTTGCTTTCGAGAAGCTTATTAATATACCTGTCAATAAACTCTTTTTCATACCATCTTTTTATATCATTTATTGATTGCATTTTATCAATTGCTTCCGATATTTTAGATATGTCATCCAAACTTTTTAGAATCTGTGAAATCAGAGCAAAGTGAGGCTCAAGTTCTGTGCGAATCCTTAGAGCTGACTTGTAGGATGCAATTAGTTCTGAATCATTCAATTCTCTCTCAATTTTTAATTTACTCTTTTTGCTTTCAGATATTTTTCCTTCTAACTCTTGCATATTTAAAGCAAACGAATTTATTTTTGTATCATAGGATTCTAGTATTCTATTTTCCTCTCTTAATTCCTTTGAATATTTCCATTTTTTTATCAAGCGAAAAAATTTAAGGCCCTTGATACTTTCTTTGATAATTGTGACCTTTGTCATATGTTTGTCTCGTTCGGCTTCGGCCAGTTGTTTGTTACTGACAATTTTACCGAATTCCATTTTATAATTGTTTATCAGCAACTCTATCTCTTTCTTTTGATTATCAAGCATCTGTAGTCTAGTAAAAAATAATTCTATTCTGTTTTTTGCATCATAGATATCCAATAAATCGAATTTGTCATACAAAAAATGATGCCTGTCTTCAACAATGCTGTTCATCATAGAATCCAGTTTTTTATATGCGGGGAAATCGGCAATTATTCGTTTATAAGTAAAAAATTCGTTTGTTAGAGACTTTATATTTAGTATTTGAAGTTCGTTTTCCCTATAAAAATGATCAAATTTTCTATATAGTTCATGACTTTGTCCCCAAAAAATGTTCTCGCTTTTTTCTAATATACTGTATTTGTCTTTCTCTATACTAACTGTACTATACTTTTCGTTTCCTTCAAACGAAAGAAATATTTCAAATAATTCATTTACAATTGTTAAAAAAGAAGTAAAAAGATAAGATTGAGTTTGAGCAGAATAAATCTCTACAAGGCTTTCATGATCAATTAGTGAATTCTCATCAAGAGTTTTGCATAAATAGAAAGAATAATTCCGAATTTTTAATTTGTACTGATAATATTCACTAATAGTCATCATTTCTGCTTGTTCAATTTCAAGTTCTTTTTTCAAATTTGAAAACACTTCATTGAAAGTACTATTTGGAGCTATTATTTTTACCCTTTTCCAATTTAGATTTGAATTATACTTGAGATAAGATAAGCGATGTAGCATTATCATTGTTTTGCCTGAACCAGCGCATCCCATTACTACAAAATTATAATCGATAGGAAGTCGTATTATTTGATTCTGCTTTGCTTGTATTGAAGCAATAATATTTGTAATTCTAGACTGACCTTTTTTTTCTTTTAAAACATAAATTAGAAAACCATCAGTTAAGTTATTATCCGTTGAGTTTTCATATACGGTGTCACTGTAGAACTTCAAATCATTATAGGCAATCTTAAACTTCCTCTTTAAAGTCACTGTTCCACCATTATATGCATTGGTAGTTACATCATTTAATAAAGCCCCAATGTCCGTGCGCCAATCAACAGTACCTATTTCCTTGATGCCTAATCTACTTATATAATGTGATTCTACTCTATACCGATAATTTATATCTATCCGAGCATAATATACTTCAGCCAATTGATTCTCATACAGATCAATAGTTTTTTGTATATGCTCTTTTGTTCTGATATAAATGTCTCGTTCAGATAGCAAAAAATCTATCTCATCTTTATTTGTAAAACTATCATATCTTAACCACGAAGGAGGTTCCATTTGATTTTTCAAATCAGAAATGTAGTTTTCAAGAGAGATAACGGTCTCATTGAGTTTTTTTGATTCAAGCTTGTACTGGTCATTCTCCATAATCCAATCCTCTTGGAATCATTTTATCATTAATTTAATATAAAAACACTATTAATTTTGTACTTATATAGATAATTCCTGCACTAGATATAACAAGAAGTGCAATGATTGATCATCTATTGCTCTAACCACTCGCAGCGAAGGAACTTAATTTTTCGAAAAAAAGGATTCTACAATGTGAATTGTTTTCTCATTGAAGTCTATGTGTGCTTGAAGTCCGTAAGGAAGGACGGTGCGAGGATAACCATGTCCGAAATTAACATTATAGAGAATGGGAAGAGAAAACCTTTTGCCATACTCACAAAGAATTTCTTTATACTCTTCGTAATAGCACTCATTTTGAGGTTTCCCAACGAGAAGAGCTCGCACACGGGATAGAATCCCACGTTTCGCGAATTCTTCAAGATAAGTCCTATATAGGTCAGGAGTGGGATGCTCTTCACTTGTTTCAAAAAACATAATCTTCCCTTCCCACTCTTCAAGAGTTGGCATGAGGTGATAATGTTCATACATCTCTTTTTGCTCAGGATATCGATGTCCAGTATAGCCATCGTAGAGACTCTCTAGACATCCACCCAATAAAGCTCCCTCTACTTGTCCAGAGCCATAGAGGACTTCATATCCTCTTGTTTCAGGATGAGAGACACGAGGAAGGCCGAGAGAACGAGCGGAGAAATCAGTTCTCTCTTCATACCAAATAGGCGATGAAAGAATTGAATACTTCTCTTCTCTTGCAAAGAATTGTTTGAAAGCTTGCTTCGTATAAGGGAGCATGGTTTCAGATAAGTCAGCAAGATCAGACATAAAATTAGGCCCATAGTAGGAGGTCACTCCTAAACGGTAAAAGAATAAGTGATTGTTGGTCGTATCAGAAAAACCCGTAAAGATTTTCGGGTGAGTTCGTACATGTTCTAGAAAAGAAGAATCTTCCATAAGATAAGGAAGAAGTCGATAAGTCTCATCTCCACCAAGCGAACAGATAATCCCCTTGATACTTGGATCCAAATAGGCTTGTTTCAAGTCTGCAGCGCGAGCTTCGGGGTGATCATATAAGTATTGAACACCCTTCAATGAATTATTCATAATAACGGGTACTAGATCTAGTTCGTGAAGTCGCTGAATTCCTAAATCCAATTGATGCTTGTTTTTCGCTTCTCCTAGATTCCCTGAAGACAACGAGACAATCGCAACTTTATCTCCTCGGTGCAGAGGTTTTGGCTTAATCATTTTCAATCACCTTCAACTCTATTCATATTTAATATCAATCCTTTAGACAATTCAAGAAAAAATGGATTAATAAACAATTTCTTCATGACGATACTTCGCAATTTGTTTAACGTCTTTATCTCCTCGTCCAGATAGATTGAGTACAATGATTTGATCTTTATGAAGAGTTGGAGCAAGTTTGATGGCTTCGGCAACAGCATGTGCGGATTCTATGGCAGGGATAATTCCCTCCATGTGCGACAAGTACTCAAAAGCTTTTACTGCTTCTTCATCGGTCGCTGTTGTATATTGGACTCGTTCAATCTCATGAAGATAAGCATGTTCAGGTCCTACTCCAGGATAATCGAGCCCAGCGGAAATTGAATAGACTGGAGCAATCTCGCCTTTGTCATTAAGTAAACAGATAGTATTCATGCCATGAAGAATCGCTTCTTTCCCTTTGGAAAGACTAGCCGCATGTTGTTTAGTATCAATCCCTTTTCCACCCGCTTCCACTCCAATAAGATGAACACTGGTATCATGGATAAAATCATAAAACGCACCAATGGCATTGGAACCTCCTCCAACACAAGCAATGACATAATCAGGGAGACGCTGTTCTTTTTCTAAGATTTGACTTTTGATTTCTTCCCCAATAACTTTTTGAAAGTCACGTACCATGGTAGGATAAGGATGTGGTCCGACAGCTGAACCAATGAGATAAAAAGATTGATCCAATTCTTTACTCCAAGCAATTAACGCTTGGTCTACGGCTTCCTTTAAGGTCTTGAGCCCTTCCTGCACGACGATGACTCTTGCCCCGAGTAACTTCATGCGATAAACATTCATACTTTGTCTTAAGACATCTTCATGCCCCATGTAGATATCGCATTCCATGTTAAATAATGCTGCTATCGTGGCCGTTGCCACGCCATGCTGCCCCGCTCCCGTCTCCGCTATCAGTTTCTTTTTCCCCATGCGTTTCGCTAGTAAGGCCTGGCCAATGACATTATTGATTTTATGCGCACCCGTATGATTCAAATCTTCCCGTTTGAGATAAACCTTTGCTCCTTGAAGATCTTCACTCATATTCTTCGCATAATAAAGTAATGAAGGACGATTGGCATATTCCCGTAGATAAAATCGAAACTCCTCATAAAAAGATGGATCGGATTGAGCCAACTGATAGGCTTGCTCTACTTCTTTTACTGCGTCTAGGACTGCTCCTTGTACAAACTGACCGCCAAAATGACCAAATTCCATGGTATTTCCTTTCTGTCTTTTTCAAAGGAGGTATTGTAGGTAATAAAAAAACATCTGCATCCATCGGGACGAGATGTTCGTGGTACCACCCGAAATTCAAGAAACGCATATGGTTTCTCCTTTACCAAAATACTCCATCTATTAAGACTTTCATATTTCTGTTCGCTAACGGGAACTCCCGGCTCAGGCTACTTTTTATTCACCCTGCTTCTCCAAAGGCCATTCGCTTAAGATTTGAATCACCTATCTTCCACTATCATAGGTTCGCTTGAGATCACTTCTTAAGGTACTCATCTTTATCTTTGAATTTAAGTTGATTATATGGGATGAAGAAGATAAAGTCAATACGATAGGCTATTTCATTACGGCGAAAGATACCAGGAACAAAAGGTGGTTGATAGCGAAATAATAATCGAGATAAAGGAATCTTATAATAGATGTCTGTAGAATACTCTTTAAGAAAGACCTTTTCACCGAGTGAAGTTGGGGTATTTATTGTGTCAACTGAACTAAGAGCATCAATCGCTGTTACTAATCATCATATATATATAGTTCATCTATTTTTCTCTCAATCCAACGAAATGTAACTGATTATCATCATGTACAAGTGTACATTCTTCAATAATATAAGCCTTTGTAATATTACTTCGTCACTGCCCCACCTAGACACCCCCTTTCTCACGTAAGAACGCAACGATAAGTTGCGTGACAAAGCAATCTTATAATGGCACAATAGAATCATCAAGGAGGGCGGCTATGATTGATTTTATTAAAGTGGGTCAAAACATCACGATGCATCGTAAAGCAGCACACTTCACCCAAGCCCAATTAGCGGCCAAACTTTTTGTCACACGACAAGCGTTATCGAAGTGGGAACTAGGCCTAGGAATTCCCTCTCTCGATTCCTTGTTAGAACTGTGCATTCTATTCTCGATTACCTTTGAAGAATTGTTGGGTCTTAATGACGAAAAAGAATTGAGTATTGAACCTCATAATCTCTTCCAAGGACGCGATCGCAATTATGTGATTCATCAGTTGATTCATCAGCAAATTAAAATCCCTATTCCAGAGATAATTGACCAATGTACTCCCTATGAACGCATGGCGCTACTGAAAGCCGTGAAAGACAAGCGATTACCCTGTAATCTCTTTGACTTGATGCCCATGCTAACCACTTCTGAATACACCTTTATGAAAGAACATAAAAAAGGAGGAAAACGAAAATGATTTTAAAGAAAGTTCAAATCGATGGCAAAGATGCTTTTGTCCCCATCAATATCGAAGAGGCTAAATTATTAGCAAAGCAAGGCATCGACTTAACGTTTACCAATGAAGATGAGAAAGAGGACTTTTATGATGACTTAGAAGAGGATGAGGAAGAAGAAGATTACGACGACTCTTCCGAAGATATGAAAGAGGATGTAAGTGCAAATCCAAATTCCAAAATCGCTAAGTTAATGAAAGTCTTACCCTTTTTAGAAGAAGAAGACTTAAGTGATTTCATCAAGGAAGTCCTCTCTGGTAAAGAATCCTTAAAAGACATCAATATCATGGCTTTTTTACCCTTCTTATCCGAAGAAGATTGTGACAAGTTGTTTCTAAAAGCCATTCATGATGGGAATACCCGCTATAAGGCGTCCTCTATCGCTCCCTTTGTCAGTGAAGAGGTTCTCTCCGTCATTGTGGATCAATATCTTGAAGGCAAACTCCCTCAAGAACAACGGATGGATTCCTTATACCCCTTTTTATCCAGCGCTGATGTGAAGCGGGTCTTCCAACATCTCTTGCAACAAAAAGACGATACCAAATAACGAATTATTTTTTAGCCAACAGTATGAAAAAGGATCCCCTCAATTGGAAATCCTTTTTCACTTTAACTAATGGTAAATTGTTTCGAAATGCTACCTACACTTAGGGTATAAGACTCTCCTTCCATAAGATTCGGACTACTTAAGATGACAACAGCATACGGCAACTCAGGGCTATATGAGAAGATGGTTTCATCTGAGTCACTAACGAGGGTAATTAGGGTTCCTGCTGCTTGATTGCCCACACTTACGGCGAGCACTCCTTGCGTTGCTTGGCTGAATGTTTGAGCCATGCCGAATGCTCCAGTCCCTATGAAGGTCCCTCCAGTAATGGTTCCACTCACATCATAATCTAATGTAGCTGTATCACCATAAGTAGGACCGACGACCACGGTAGTCCCGCCGGAAATAAGCAATGTGCCATTCGCATCGATACCATCCCCATAGGCGGTGATATGAAGATTGCCGCCACTGATTTCGATGCTACCATCGCCACTACTTGGTTGAAAGCGATCATTGCCTCTTGGCCCACCAAACCCACTTTGATCTGCCCCGCCTGCCGCGTTAAGACCATCATCACTCGCCTCCAGAAGGATATCCCCTCCTTGCACATACACATGCAGGGCTTCTATCCCTTCATAACATGCTTGAATATCGATTGTTCCTGACGTAATGGTCAAGGTATCATCGGCATGAAATCCATCATCTCCTGTCACGATCTCGAAGTCTCCCCCATGAATGAACATGTTCGCGTTGGAGTGAACGGCATCATCGGTGGATTCCAGTTGAAAGACTCCTCCTTGAATCACCAAATTACCGGTGGCTTTAAGGGCTTTCATACTCGTATCTGACTCCGAGGTTCCAGTGGCCAAAGAAACAACGGTTGGTTGACTACTATCATTGGTTTCCTGTGATATCAGAACATCTCCATATGTCGTATTAGTTTGACTTGTAGTTTCAAGGGATGCGTCTCCCGTCGTAATATCAAAGGTTCCACCATCAACTTGGAGAGAGGTTGAGGCACTGATGCCATCCCCACCCGAGTCAATGGTATAGACACCACTCTGAATGTAGACAAACCCTAATGTAGTATCGTCGTTATTTTCGGCATGAATGCCGTCCTTTTCACTGGTAATCTCCATGGTGACATTGGTAAGACACACATCATCTTTGCCCGTGATACCATGCGAAAGGGCTAGAATCTCATAAGTCCCTCCAGTAAGGACTAATTCATCTTTGGAAACAATCCCGTGTCCCCCAGGAGATTGAATGGATAAAGTGCCTAACCCATTGATGGTGAGATCCTCTTTGGAAAAGATGATCGCATCAATAGCATCATCATTGAAAGCCGTGAATGTTCCCCCGTTGGTTAAAGTATTGATTGAGTCCTCGGCAAGGGTGAGAAAGACTTTATCCGCTTGGGCAATATAAATAGGGGATGAAGTACTATGATGGATGGTTACATTGTTTAGGACAATTTGAACTTTTTCATTCTTGTCCACGTTGACAATAATCATGCCATCATTCAAGGTTCCCGAGAGAATATAAGTTCCTTCTTCGGTAATGGTCCCAGTTGTCCCACTGATTTGAACCGCGTTGGAACTGCACGCGATGGTATCGCCCAAGAGTTCAATGGAGACGCTTTCGCTTTCGTCATAGTCCCACTCTAAATCGCGGTTGGAAAAGAGTTCCGAGGTATTGATGGAACTAACAGTGCTTGAGCTTTGATCTTGTGTACTGGAAGAGGAACTACTGCTTGAAGACGCATTACTACAACCTGTTATCAATAGAGTTAAAGAAAAGAATAACTTTATCATTGCTTTTCGCATATATAAGGGCCTCCTAGAGTTCAGCCGTAGTGGTATCTTGTTGGGATACCATAATCTCAAGATTACCATTGCGACAACGTAGTTGATCAATCATTGCTTTTTCATTGCAATTTTCATGTAAGGTAAGATGGTAGGTAAGTTTATACATACTCCCCATATTAGTCGTTTTGACTTTCACAAGATGATATTGCCTGGCATATTCGGACAAAATGGGATCGAATACTCCCGTATAATCAAGACTCTCTGGGATAGTAATCGTCAGTGTTTTATAGACCGAATCATGGCGTTTCGCACTAAAGTCAAAGGAATTATATAGGATAGAAAGTGCGCCAAGGATTACCGTATAAAGAAGGGCATATCCTAGATACCCCATCCCCGTAATGAGCCCTGCCCCCATGGCAAGAAACAACATCGTCATCTCTTTGGCTGAGCCTGGGGCGGAACGGAAGCGCACGAGACTAAAAGCACCGGCGACGGCAACTCCAGCCCCGATATTGCCATTCACCATCATAATGACCACACAAACTACAGCTGGAAGTAAGGCCATGGTCACCACAAAGCTTTTCGTATAACGCGAGCGGAACATTGTTCCCAAGGCTAAAAGTACTCCAATAATCAGCGAGGTTCCAATACAGAGTAAAAAGTTTGTTACACTAATCACATTGGTGATGTCGCTATCGAAGATCCCTTGAAAAAACGAGTATATCATCGAAAATCGTCTCCTTTCTATGTCCCAATATCAGGGTTTGATAGGCAATTCCATATTTGGAAAATGACGTTTTATACAGTTGGAAAGCGGAAAGCACAGTAGTAAGCCATAAAGGCATGCCCCAAGCACTTTTGATTTCCATTAAGACCATATCTTGTGGCAAAAATGAGATTCCCTTGATGGGGCCATGCAACGAGAGCTGATTCTTATTAGCGAGAATCGTATCATCAAAGGTAATACGAAGATCTGATTCGAATCGACTCAGATAGGCAGTCCGCTCATATGAAAGAAAGATTGAAGGCTTTAACGACTTATAATAATCCATGAAATAGTCAATCTCTTTTACGATTTGGGTCTTGTCAGGAAAATCTTGTTCTCTGCTAAGCCATTGCAGGGCTTGCGCTTCTTTCATAGCGATACGTCGTTTAAATACGACGGATCGATACTTTTTCTTGAGTTCCACAAAGATGAGAGAATCAAGTTTGGGAGGGCCATAACTTCGAATCCGAAGTTTCTCTTTATAGGTTGGATGCTCGATGGAACTCCGAGCGAGCCGATAATTATCGGTATCGTAGTATAGGTTACGAATCACCGAGCGTCCATAAGGATCCGGCATCATATAAGGTTCAAGTAATGGGATGATTTCCTTTTGCTGGCTAGCCGTTAATAAGTATTTCATTTCATGACGTTGGAACACATTCTTATATCCCATTTCATTTGCTTCCTTTCTTCAACAAACGAGCGACTTGTTTTTTGGATTTCTAGGCTCATTGTAACCAGCCATGCTGAAGTGACGCTGAAAAGAGTAAGAAAAAAAAGAAGATTTTCTTCCCCATTTTTTTCAGTTTCGTTTCAGCCTTTCCGTGTAGTATAATATGTAAATAAACCTTCGTTGGAAGGAGATCACTATGAAAATCTTAATCATTGAAGATGAAAAAATGCTCGCTGATTCTCTCAAAACACTGCTAACCAAGAAGGGATTTGAAGTGGAATGTGTGTATGATGGCGAAGATGGTTCCGAATATGCCGAGACCGGAGTCTATGACTTGTTGATTCTCGATGTGATGATGCCGAAACTCAATGGATATCAAGTGGCTCAAAAAGTGCGAGCCAGCCGTTGTGGCACGCCCATCTTGATGCTGACTGCCAAGTCAGGCCTCGAGGATCGAATTGAAGGTCTCAATGCTGGTGCCGATTATTATTTAACCAAGCCCTTTGATTCTCGGGAGTTACTGGCTTGTATGAATGCTTTGCTTCGTCGTCAAGGCGCGCAAGTGAACGAGTTGTCGATTGGCAATACCAGCTTGGATTTGAACTCCTGCATGCTCTTATGCGGCACTCAATCCATCCGATTATCCGCCAAGGAATTTGATGTCATGCGCTTTCTATTTCAAAACAAAGAGAGCATTGCCTCCAAAGAAATGATTCTTGCCAAAGTGTGGGGGTTTGACTCCAATGCGGTTGAGAACCATGTCGAAGTCTACATTGGCTTTCTTAGGAAAAAGTTACACGCGATTGGCTCCAATGTGTCGATTGATGCCATCCGACGTTTAGGCTATCGTTTGGAGGTGAAGGAAGCATGCTAAAAACATTACGCCGTAAATTTGTGGTCGTAATCATGTCCATTGTGACTGTGATGCTCTGCATTGTATTTGGTGTAATCTATGTTTCCACTCAAGTCAGTTTGCAAACGCAAAGCATTATTATGATGCAGTCCATTGCGTCGAAGCCAATTCAACCTGGCCCCCCCAATGAACCTTCCAATGAAGTACGCCTTCCCTACTTCTCCTTACTAGTTGGTACCAATGGAACCCTCTTAGTGGCAGAAGGAGGCTACTATGATCTCTCGGACCAGACTTTTTTAAATGAATTACTGGACGCTTCGTTGGAAACCGAGGCGAATACCGGTGTTATTCTAGAATACAATCTTCGTTTCTACCGAGTCGCGATTCCCGGTGGGCAACGCATCGTTTATACCGATATCTCCAGTGAACAAGCTACGTTGAATAGTCTCCTCATCACTAGCCTTATTAGCGGTTCTTTAAGCTTTCTCGTGTTTCTTGGCATCAGCATCCTACTGGCTCGATGGGCCACCCGACCTGTAGAAGAAGCATGGAAGCAACAACGACAATTTGTCTCCGATGCTTCCCATGAACTAAAGACCCCGCTCACGGTCATTCTTACCAATGCTGAAATGCTTCAAAATCCTGAATTTGAAGAAGATCGAAAATCGCAATTCCGCGATAACATTCTCACGATGGCCAAACAGATGCGTAATCTTGTGGAGCGGCTGCTTGACCTTGCTCGCTCTGATAACGAGGCCAATCATCTCCCCTTCACTTCATTGAGCTTCAGTACTTTAGTTACTAGCGCAACGCTCCCTTTTGAACCCCTCTTTTTTGAACAAGGGCTGACTTCAAGTAGTGAACTTGAACCAGATATCGAACTGCAAGGCAATGAAGCGAGTCTTCGTCAACTCATCGATATTTTATTAGACAATGCTTGTAAATATGCCACTTCCCCTGGAAATATATCTATCACTCTATCCAAAAAGGATCGCCACCATTGCTTACTTACCGTCGCAAATCCAGGAGAGGCCATTCAAGAAAATGATTTAAAGAATATCTTCAAACGCTTTTATCGTCTGGATCAAGCAAGAAAACGAGATGGAAGTTTTGGATTAGGATTATCCATCGCGGACAGCATTGCGAAAAACCATCATGGGCGTATTTGGGCCGAAAGCCATGACGGGCTCAATATCTTTCGCGTGGAATTACCAATCGAAGGAGCAACAAGCAAACCATGCCCATCCTTACAAGCGTAATCATCAAGGATTTTTACAAGATTTTATCGATTCATCTTTCTTTTGATGAATTTGACGATTTCATACCAGAATACCGCAACCGCCGAAATTCCTACGGACATCAGCAACAATGATGCGGATAAAGGAGCTAATTTTAAGAACGAATTGATGGGAGAATAAAGAATGATCCCAAGCATCGCTAAAGTACCCAAATTCACGCCCCACATGACTTTATCCTTAAGCAATCTTTTCGCGGATTGAAGCGCATAATCTTGTTCGGAACTATTGACTTGAACTAAGAATAAATTGGATAACATGATGATGGAAAGTCCCATAGCGCGGGCTAATGGCGCATTCTCTGGATTGGTTTTTAGCATCCAATAATAAGTGCCAAAGGAAGCAGCAAAGATGACAATCCCTTGGAGAATGCTCTTCACAAAAATGGTTGAATTGAGGAGTTTGTCATTCGGATTACGAGGCTTACGTTCCATAATATCGGTTTCCGCTGGTTGGCGTTCCAATACTACGGAACAGGTTGGATCAATGATCAATTCTAGCAACACCACATGCAGAGGTAATAGGAAAATAGCCACTGGGGAAATTCCAAGCATCGGTGCTAGTAAGGAAGCAAAGGCAATGGGGATATGGATGGTGAAGACATAACCAACCGCTTTGCGAATATTATCATAGATTCTTCGACCATCTTTGACGGTTTCGACAATGGTAGTAAAGTTATCATCCATGAGAATTAAGTCCGCAGCTTCTCTCGATACCTCACTCCCCCGTTTCCCCATCGCGATGCCAATGTCCGCATATTTTAAAGCAGCCGCATCATTGACGCCATCTCCGGTCATCGCAACAATATCGCCGTTTTCTTTAAAGGCTTTCACAATGCGCATTTTATGTTCGGGAATGACCCGCGAGAAGATACTCACATTCTTGACTTGTTCGCAGAGTTCTTCATCACTCATGGCATCGAGTTGATCTCCAGTGATAATATGATCCGTATTCAACATCCCGATTTTCTGTGCAATGGAAGAAGCAGTAATACCACTATCTCCTGTAATCATTACCACACGGATGCCGGCCCGATTACAAATGGCAATATCGTTTTTGACTCCTTCTCTTGGAGGATCGGTAAGGCCAATCAAACCAAGAAAAGTTAAAGAACAATCCGTAATCTTTGCAGGAATGTCTTGTTCGGTCGAAGGTTTGGTGGTTGCGACTGCAATCACTCGTAATCCCTCTTTTGACATTTCCACAATCTTTTCTTCTACAATTGATAAGTCCTTACCGGACAGGTTACAAATGGTAAGGATTCGTTCAGGGGACCCTTTGGCGGCAATGACAATCTCATTATTTCTGCGCCAAACATGACCCATCATTTTTAGTTCGTTAGTAAAGGGATATTCGGTAAGAAAGGAGGCATTAAACAACTCTTCTTTTGTGATTCCATTTTCTTCACAATACTTCAACATGGCTTTTTCCATCGGATCATAGGCATCAACTTCACAGCCTAGCCCCATCGTTTCGATGAGTGTATGTTGATCTTCATTGATAGCCCAAACCTGCTGGACAGTCATCTGATTCATGGTAATCGTTCCCGTTTTATCAACACATAAGACAGAAACCGCTCCTAAGGTTTCCACCGAAGGAAGTTTCCGTACAAGCGATTGCTTTTTGGCTAAGCGCCACGCGCCCATGGACAAAAAGACAGTAAGGATAACGGGAAACTCTTCTGGAATCATGGCCATCGCCAAAGTGATTCCAGAAAGGATGCTTTCAATGAGTCGGTCTTCAAACATATGGTCAGGGATATTGAACCAAGTGACGATGGCAACCAGCACAAAGAGTACGGCCGCAATCATGGCGCAAACGCGGACTAGTTTTCCGGTTTGCTTTTGAAGAGGAGTTTGCTCATTCGGTGCCGACGCTACATTGGAGCCAATCTTCCCATATTCGGTCATAGCTCCAATTTTATCGACACAAACGGTGGCAGTTCCTTGAGTGACTAAGGTTCCTGCATAGCAGTAATCTTTGCGCCAATAATCTTTAGTGACTTCCGCATTTTCGGTGGCAATTTTCCAAACGCCTTCTGCTTCGCCCGTAAGGGTCGATTCATCCACACACAAATCATTGCATTTCAGAATGACGCCATCGGCAGGGATCTTAACTCCCTCATAAATCAGCATCCAATCCCCGGGGACAAGGTCAGCACTAGGAATGACTTTCTCTTCCCCATCGCGAATCACGGTGATGTGAGGAGCAGATAAATCCTTTAAAGCATTTAAGGTTTTATCCGTTTTCCATTCTTGAATGACATCAATACTGATAATGCCTACTACGAAAACCAGCATGATGGCACCATCCCGCGGTTCTCCTAAGATAAAATAGATGACGGACGCAATGAGTAAAAGTAAAAACATGGGTTCACAAAGGATATGAAAGATCTTCTTTAGAAAGCTCTCTTTCTTTTGCGAACTCAATTCATTTTTACCATATTTCTCTTGTAATTGTGCAGTTTCAATGGAACTAAGTCCTGTGGGGATTTTCTTCTTTTCGGTCATAAAAGTTACCTCCGGTTCGCCGTATAGGCCGTCGCTTGATAGCTTTGTGTCACTCCATTTCAGTTCGGTTGTCCCTTTAGGTAAAAAAACACACCTATGGAACATACACTGTCCCACAGATGTGTTTTGAATCACACTCTGTTGCCACTATAGGTGGCCCAGCCCCATGACCTTATGTAGATAAGGTTCATCGCCTGCTCAGTTTTGTACTGTTGATCTCGCATTTCAGAAAAATGTAATGCAGTGCAAAAAGCAGTTATATAGTAACATAGATTTTTTTCAATGTCTACCCTAGGATTATAAAGTGAAATCAAGAATTACGTTCTTGATATTGAACGTCCACTAGAATTCTAACGGTTATCTTTCGAAGAAGCAGGAAACCAATGAATGGTTCGATTGGCAATTTTCACGAGGATGAGCATGACTGGTACCTCCACCAATACCCCTACAATTGTCGTTAAGGCGACCCCAGGATTCAAAGGGAATAAGGCGATTGCCACCGCCACTGCGAGTTCAAAAAAGTTGGAGGCGCCTATCATTCCGGCCGGAGCCGCAATCTCATGAGGTAAACGTAAACGTCTGGCAGTAAGATAAGCAAGAAAGAAGATAAGGAAGGTTTGGAGGATTAAGGGCAAAGCAATTAGAAGAATATGAACAGGATTCTCAAGAATCAGTTCACTTTGCATCGAGAAGATTAGGATTAAAGTCAATAGGAGTCCACTGATGGTGACTTTGCTAAACTTTTGCAAGAAAACTTCATTAAAATAGTCAAGACCTCGTTTCCGTATCACCACGGAACGAGTGATGGAAGCCGAAACAAGGGGAATCACCACAAAGAGAAAGACGGAAAAGAATAAAGTGAGCCAAGGGACTTGAATTCCGCTCACCCCAAGGAGTAAGCCAACAATCGGGGCAAATAAGACGAGAATAATTAAGTCATTCGTGGCAACCTGAACCAAAGTATAAGCAGGATTTCCTTTGGTAAGGCCGCTCCAAACAAACACCATCGCCGTACAAGGTGCAGCCCCCAATAAGACGGCTCCCGCTAGATAATCATTCGCTAAATCAATTGGGATCCAAGCCTTAAATACCACAAAGAAAAAGAAATAGGCAATACCAAACATGGTAAAGGGCTTGATAAGCCAGTTGGTAATCCAAGTGATATAGAGTCCTTTCGGATTCTTTCTCACATTCTTAAGGGAGGTGAAATCAATCTTCAGCATCATCGGATAAATCATCGCCCAGATTAAAAGCCCAATCGGGAGATTCACACTGGCAATTTCGAGACGATTTAAAAATAGAGGAACATCTGGAAGCCAAGTCCCAATCATCACCCCAATGGCCATGCACAATAAGACAATGAGTGTAAGATATTGTTCGAACTTACTTATTTTCATAGAACAACCCCCCATGATTGTACATAGAAGTTTATCTATGTATATGTTCATTGTAAAGCAGGAGAAAGAGGGTGTCAATCCTCCATAAAGAGGAAGGAATATTATGAATTCCCCTTTATTCTTTTACTTGAATCTGTTGTCGATATACCATTAGCGCGACTAGGGCGAGTACTTCCATGAGACTCGAGAATAAGACAACATAGAGCAGATTGAACTCATAAAAAGTGCCTATTAGTAAAGACCCTAACAACCAAGCTGATCCAAAGACGGTATAAAAGATGCCATACGCCGTTGCCCGTTTTTCTTTGCTGACCATCGTCGCAATGACGGCTTTCAAAATGGATTCTTGAGCCCCCATTCCAATCCCCC
>Ga0265295_1002502_pt1 | contig 28938 bp, 39 predicted proteins | sample Munlansysbiofilm_FD_192503 | JGI IMG/M metagenome (GOLD analysis project Ga0265295, IMG submission 192503) | Leachate microbial communities from a municipal landfill in Southern Ontario, Canada - Methane capture system biofilm | ecosystem: Engineered > Solid waste > Landfill > Unclassified ... | reverse complement strand
GGAGTAAGGTAGTGAGTTTAAAAGAATAGCACATTTATATAGCATTATTTTCGGGGTGTAGCGCAGTCCGGTTAGCGCACCTGGTTTGGGACCAGGGGGTCGCAGGTTCGAATCCTGCCACCCCGACCAATAAAAATCCCAATTTACACCAAAACAACCCAAAAGACCCGTAAAACACAAGTTTTACGGGTCTTTTTGCTTTTAGGCAAACTACACCAAATACCAAAATAAACCATAAAAAACCGCTATTTGTGCTACATATTTGTTACACTTGTGCTACATTTCAAAAAAGTGTAGCACAAAAATGAAAATAACAGTAACAGCCTTATTCGATAGGCGTAATAAACTTACAGGCAACCCCGGCGACAAAGGGTTAATTGAAATATACGTTTACCAACCCAACCCAAGGCTTAGAAAATACATCAGTACAGGCATTAGCATTGAGCAAGCGTTTTGGGATGCTAAAAAAGGGGCAATTAGCCCAAAACACCCCAACGCACCTCATTACAACAAAATTATTAGGGATGCTATTCAGGCTATTCAGGATTATGTCTATATGTTATACGGACAAAAAAAAGCGTTAACAAGCCAACTGCTAACTAATTTTTTAAACGGACAACAAACCACAACCGATAGTTTTATTGCTTTTTTCGAAAAGGAAATTGACCCAGCCCTAAAACGAGGAACCCGAAAAGAACACCATTACACGTTAAATGTGCTAAAAGAGTTTAAGCCCGATATTCTTTTTTCAGAAATTACCTACTCGCTAGTGCAAGAACTCGACCGTTTTATGAGGTTCGATAAAAAGTTTATGCAGAATACCATTTACAAGCACCACCAGCACATTAACCGCTTTCTTCGGCTGGCTACCCTTAACGAGCTGTTCGACCCCATTAAAAACCCTTACAACACCTTTAAAACCAAAAAGGAGAAAAGCGACCGTATAAGCCTATCGCAAGACGAAATTAACGCCATTGCCGCCATCGACACCAAAGGCTACCCAGAACTGCTGCTCATTAAAGATATGTTCCTGTTTAGCTGCTACACAGGCTTGCGCTTTTCAGATGTTACCAGTCTCGAACATAAGCACCTTGTAAACAACCCCGAGGGGCTAACCATTGTTAAAAAGATGGAGAAAGTACCAAAGCCTATCACATTGCCGCTTTTGCTACTTTTTAACGGCAAGCCTTACGATATTTTAGTAAATTACTTAACCAATACCGAGGGCTTTGTTTTTCCGCCCATAACCAACCAGTACGCCAACCGACTGCTTAAAACCGTTGCAAGCATCATTAAAACGCCCATGCGCCTAACTTTTCATATTGCCCGGCATACGTTTGGCACTATGCTAGCCGAAACAACCCAAAACCCCTACCTTATAATGGATTTAATGGGTCATGCCGATATTAAAACCAGCATGATATACATACACCGCTCACAGGAAAGGATAAACAAGCAATTGAGAGGCGTTAAGTGGGAGTAAATAATATTTTGTATATTTGCAAAAACACTTCAATTATGGAAACAATAATAGTACAACCAGCCACTAAAAGCGAACAGGAGTTACTTACTAGGCTTTTTAAAAAAATGGGCGTTAAAAGTAGGGTTATTAGTGCCGAGCAAAAAGAAAGTATGGGGCTTGGTATGCTAATGAAAGACGTTGACCGTACCAAAAAAGTATCACGCAAAAGCGTAATGCAGAAACTTGGCCGATGAAAACGGAATTTTTAAGGCGTTTCTACAAGGATTTAGATAAAATCAAATCCCCATCAACTTGCAGCAATATTGTTGACGCAATTGAAAATGTTGAGAGCGCAAACCTTATTTCCGATATTAAGGGCATTAAAAAGTTGGTTGGTTTTAAAAATGCTTACAGAATACGCATTGGCGATTACCGCATAGGGCTTTTTATTGAGGATAAAACGGCTCAATTTGCCCGCATTGTCCACCGTAAAGATATTTATAATCTTTTTCCCTAGCAGATACCCCAATCACGTTCAATCCCACCCAAAAATCAACCTATAAGCCAACTCCCCAACTTTAGCCACTTTTCACTCTCAACTCTCAACTCTCAACTTTAGCCACTCAATAACTTTTCACTTTTAACTTTTCACTTTAGGCACTCAATAACTCCCCAACTTTAGCCACTTTCAACTCTCAACTCTCAACTCTCAACTCTCCAACTTTCTAACTTTAGGCACTTTCAACTTTCCATCCTCTCAATTAAGCCTCTCCCTCCCCACTACGTACCACATGCTTAACTCGCCCCGTGGCTTGCTCCCGGCTTTCCTTTAGTAGCGTAATATTCTCTTTTAGCGCCTCAATGGTAGCCTCGTGCGCCTGTATGGTTTGCTGTTGGCTATCCACCATAGCCTTTAGCTCTTCGTTCTCGTGGCTCAGGCTCTTGGCGCGCTCTAGCCACTCGGTAGCTTGGGGTAGGTTTTTACTCATGGCCCCAAATATACCCTTTAACCCTCCGCCCTCATCTTTTGCCTTGGCCATGCCGGTGCCGAATTTCTCTAGGGGCTTGTCGTCAAAGAAATAAGAGATAGGCACATCAAAATAACTAGCAAACTTGTAAAGCAACAAGCTATCAATACTGCCTTTCTTTAAGACTTTAGAGAAATTAACGGCAGACATACCAATCTCTTTGGCAACATCCTTGTGCTTTAGTTTCCTTTCTGTTAAAATTTTTTCTATCTGACTACCAACATTTTGTATCATTATCTTATCTTAAATAGAAATTTTGTCTTAAATTGTTTGGAAAGAAGTATCCAATTAGTTTAATTTGCATCATAATTCTTAACCAAATATAAGCCATTTTGTTAATTAAATCAATTAAATACCATGAAAACGAAGCAGAGCCAAAAAAAAACACACAGACGAGGGCCATTGCCCAACGACACCAACTACGTGGATGCCTACCTTGCTTACTTAGATACACTTGCCAACGTGGCCAATGCCACATTTAAGGCGCACATACAAATTAGGCTGCAAATTGATAGAGCCACAGTGGGCAAATTTGCCCAAAACGAATTTATGCACACGCTACCCCACCGTAATATAATTAACGACATAGCAGGCAAAGATATTTACGCTAACCAAAAAAACGAGTAAGCCATGAACAACCTACAAATTTTTAGCAACAGCCAGTTTGGCGAAATACGAGTAGCCAAAAACGAGAGCAACGAGCCGCTATTTTGTTTAGCAGACCTTTGTAATGTTTTAGGCATTGCAAACCCAAGAGATGTTAAAGCAAGACTTAATCCAAAGGGTGTAGTTACTAACGACACCCCTACAAAAGGGGGAACGCAAAGAATGATTTTTGTTGACGAACCTAATTTTTATAGAGTAGTTTTCCAAAGTCGCAAACCCGAGGCCGAAGCCTTTACCAGTTGGGTAACAAACGAGGTTTTGCCGAGCATACGCAAGCACGGCGCATACCTTACGCCCAGCGCCATTGAAGAGGTGCTAACCAACCCCGATACCATTATACGCATTGCCCAGCAGCTTAAAACCGAGCAAACAAGGCGCAAGGCAGCCGAGGTTACCGCCCACATACAGGGCGAAATACTAAAGCAGAATGCCCCAAAGGTGCAGTATTTTGAAAGTATTTTGCAGAGCGATACCCTTATTTGCACCAACATAATAGCCAAAGAGTTGGGGCTTAGCGCACTTACCCTAAACCGAACCCTTAACAGCCTAGGCGTAATTTACCGCAACGGCAGTACCTGGGTGCTGTACAATAAGTACCAAAACAAAGGTTACACAGGCACAAAAACGCACCACTACACCAATAGCCAAGGGCTACCCGCCACCCAAATACATACGTACTGGACGGAGAAAGGCCGCCAATTTATACACGCCCTAGCACAGCAGCATGGTATAGGCTACAAAAGGGCTGTTAACGGAACATCAAACTACAACTAAACCCAAAACCCCATGAAACGCATAAAACCCGGCACCACCCACGCCCAACTAAAGGAATTCAGAAAGTTGCGCAACATAGTTACCCAGGGCGCACTGGTAGCGCAACGAGTTAATAAATCTAATAATAATTAGCCATGATAACCTCATCACCAGACATAAACGCAAGGTTAGAGAAAGCCCTTAACCAAAAGGTAAACACTCTTTCAGGCAAAGACACACTAAGCCACTTAATCCACCGGGTAGGGGTAAAAAGAGGCATAACCTACTATAATTATGTTGAAAAATACGCACCTAAAAGCACTCGCTCTGCAATAGAGCCAACTGTGGTAAAAAAAATCGTTCACGATTACGGCTTAGAGTTCAATGATGGATTGCTACTAAAACATATAGCTAAGAACGTTTTTACGTACGCCATTTCCCAAGGAGATGATGTTGAAGTTACAGAAATTAAAGAGCGGCTAGCAAAAAATAACTTTTTAAAAATTCCAAACAATGCTTAAGCAAGTAATAATAACCCTCGATGATAGTAGCCAACATCAACTACTACTCGATGCCCTTGATGCGGCCATACGCTCACCCATTACACCAAAGGTTAGACACGATTATTTACAGTTAAAACAGTGCATACACCGCCAAACCATAAACCTTGAGCGTATGCAAAACCAAGTAGTACAACACGTAGCACAAACGCTGATAACGCTAGTAAAACAAATTTGATATGACCAACACAAATAAAATAATTTTTGAGGTAGTCGATTTTGAACTACTACTCGCCAGACTCGATAGAATTGAGCGTAAAGTGAGCACCAATAACGAACCTAAATCAAATGTTACTACCATCTTACCCCGACTGAAAGCGGCAGAGCACCTAGGGGTAGGCATAACCAAGTTTGATAAAATGGTTAGGGATGGCGAACTCATCTACACCCTAGTTGGCCGTACCAAAAAGTACTTTGAAACAGATTTAGACGAATACCTAAACCGCAATCGCGCCGGGCAAGGCATGGGCGCACTACTACCCGATGCCAAAAGGCGCAACAGGAGGGTTACAGCATGATACTACTCTTTTTTTTAGGCGTTATGGTTGCTGCAACCTGCACAGGCTTTTTAGGCATTATTACGCTCGATTATAAGCACCGCATTAAGCGCAGTAACCTACCCCCACAATCGCTAATAACAGAGCAAGAGGTTTGGTTAGTAGGTATTCTGCTTGCAGGCATATTCTTATCGGTTTGGCTGGTAAATTACAGCATAGCGCAAATAATACACTTATAAACCCTAAGCCATGCTAGCCACCCACGAATGTTGTTTGCTTGCCATGTGTGCCGATTACGACACCCTAACGCCCGAACAAGCCCTAAATGTAGTGCATAGCACCATTGGTTGCAATACCACCTTTAGGGATGCCCAAAATGGCAGCCTAAAGCACGTTATTAGGCGAATGCTAGAGGTAGTGTACCCCGATAACCCGCTATTTGACCCCCTTGAGGTTGACCAAATGCTAAAAGATTATATGCTGTACTACAAGCACGAGGTTAAGCACGTTAATTTAAAATCTGTTAGAGTTTAAACGCTGATTATGAACTACATAAAACTCATTAATAACTTTTGGAAAGCCGACCGCGAGCAGCAGTTCACGGGCAACGAAACAAGGCTATACTTCTTTTTAGTTGATAGTTGCAATACGTTGGGCTGGAAAAACCCATTTAAGCACTCCGACAGGCATTTAAGTTTTGCAATAGGGGTCTCTAATAACACCGTTAGAAAAGCGGCTAATTCCTTAAAAAATAGGGGTTTTATTAACTTTACTACACCGAAAATTCCTAGTAAAAGTATTAACGGACAAACAACCTATTTATTAATAGAAAATCCATTCTCAAATAGCACAAAAAAAACACCAACCGATGCACCAACCGATGCACGAACCGATGCACGAACCGATGCACGAACCGATGCACGAACCGATGCAGTTATTGCATTGGTTGACACACGAACCGATGCACGAACCGATGCACGAACCGATGCAATGGTTGCATCAAACAATAAACTACAAACTATAAACAGTAATAAAGATATAGATAAGCAAAAAAGTGATTTTGCTTATTTACCTAAATCTGTTGAAAATAGTTTGCCTTTTAATAAAAAAAAGGAGCAAAAAATTTTAGCCAAAACGGAAGCACCACCTAAAGCCGAACCAAATAAAAACACCCCCCCAGTTGCGCCCGCCCCCCCCTCTTTGCCAAAAGCGCAAAAAAAGTTTATAAAACCCACGGTTACGCAAATTGCGGCTTACTGTACTCAGCGCAGCAATAAGGTTGACCCTCAAAAATTTTTCGACCACTACACCAGCAACGGTTGGCGCATAGGCAAAAACCCTATGGTATGCTGGCAAGCAGCCATACGCACATGGGAACGAAATGAATTAAACCAAAATAATACGCATAAAAATGGAATCAATAAACCAAATAATCAACCAATTGCCGACGGTAAAAAAGATTACTCATGGGGCGACTGGAAACCCGGACAAGGGGTTTAAGCATATTTTTCTGTACGAAGCAAACAGGCTAGTACAGCGCAATAATCCCGCTAAAGTATTTACCATAGACAGTAGCAATAGTGAAGTTATTAGCGCATTAGGAGCGTATTTTATGGGGCAATACGCCAACGGCATTGAGCCAACCAAGGGTATATTGCTTAGCGGTCCTGTGGGTGTGGGTAAATCGTTGCTACTAAAGGCTTTTGCTAATACGTTAAAGCACTACCAAAAGGCGTTTAGCTTTGTAATTTCTCAGGAAATTGTTCTCGAATACGAAAGCACCGGGCAAATTGATAAATATACCGCCAACCAAGCGGGCTACTCAGGCAAACCCGCTAAAATTTGTTTTGATGAGCTGGGGCGCGAGACTATACCCGCTGTACACTTCGGCAACCGCCGTAACGTAATGCAGCATATTTTAGCTTACAGATACAACTACTGGCAAAATAACGGACTAATAACCCACGGCACGACCAATGCAGCCCCTCAAGAGCTTGTTTCGCTGTATGGCGAGCACATTGCCGACCGCATACGAGAGATGTTTAACTGGATTTCGCTAGATGGAAACAGCCGAAGATAGCCTAACTATTATCAAACAAATTTTAATACGTTCAATATCAATACATTACAAAACCTAAAAAAACTAACAGTATGATTATCAAGAAGTTTATTATGTGGCTTTTTCGCATTGCGTTAAAATCCAAGCGTTTACAAAAAACAGCAACAAGCATCATTACAGAGCTATACCGTGATGTTGCCCTGGGCGATTTACACCTAAAAACCGAGGTGATAAAGGTAAAAAAAGGCAAAGCAAGATACAGGCTAGTATTTTTAAGCACCGAAAAGTTGCATTACAGGTTAAACATCGGTCGCCATACACAGCCTTTTAGTGCCGAAATAAGATTACCAAACCATTAAGCCATGGTGTTAGTCCAAAAAAGAGTTTACAACCATGAAATTTGGTTAAAATGCCCTTTATGCGGCAACGTGTTTGATGTACGCAAGTGGGGTTACTATTGCCCCGATTGTAAAAACACCGCTTTTTCAATCAAAAATTAGCTTATAAGCTAACTAAAAACTTTACAAAATGCAGAAAACTACCAATACCATCGGCACCGCTGCTGACAACTTTAAACCTATTCTCTTTTCAACTCCAATGGTTCAGGCTATTTTGAGAGGAGAAAAAACAATGACAAGGCGAATAATTAAGCCACAACCAAAAGCCGAATTGTTTTCAGCAATAATTGGAGGATATAATACGATTCCGTTTATGGCAAGATTTTGGACAAAACGAGAACCCAATAACCCATTAATTGAGGATATAAAACTAAAATATAAAGTTGGGGATATTCTCTGGGTAAGGGAAACTTGGCACCCAAAACGCCACAGTATGCCAACTGGTTTGCCTTATGAGTATAAAGCAACTGCACTAGAGGATGGAAACCCGACAGATGAACCTTGGAAGCCTTCTATTTTTATGCCGAAAGATGCTTGTCGTATCTTTTTGAAAGTAACAAAAATAAGAGTTGAAAAACTGCAAGATATTAGCAATAGTGACATAGTAAGCGAGGGAGCTGCTGATTTTGGTTGCTGCACTAAAAAATTAAATTGGCAATTATTGTGGGAGAAAATTAACGGCTCAGAAAGTTGGAGTGAAAACCCTTATGTTTTCGTGTATGAATTTGAGCGCACGAGCACTTCTTTTGCTTGTTGGTAACGGTTGATGGTATGGTGTCGTGCGGGATTACGAGGCGATTTCCTATCAGTTTACAACGATTTATTTTACGAGCCACAAACCTTCGAAAACCTCTGAAACCCGCATGCACTATACCATGTGTTAGCTGCTGGGCTTTTTTTGTCGACTATTAGTCAAATAATGTTAGTTGTCCTTCTCTTTTAAGTCGCCAACTGTCTTGTCCTAAATGTTCAGCAATATCTTCTAATACATTTAAAATAGTCTGACTTTCTGGAGTTGTTCCGTTTTTTAATAATGGTAAAATAGCTAAAACAATTTCGTCAAAATGCGGACTTTTATTTTCTCTATCCATTCGTCTTAAATAACTAATCAAATAGTATTTGATACGAAGTCTTGCGTCTATGTGTGTTGCAAACTTTGTGTTTTTTCTAATTGTAAATTGTTCTGACGTTTCATCATAGTCAAATTTGTCAAGTAGAATAGGTGTCAAGTCAGTATATTCCTTTTTTAGAAGGTCTAAGAAGCCAAGTTCCAAACCTTTAATGATAAGTTCGTCATTGATTTGTTCCAAAGTCGCACCGTTGTATTTCGCAATTATTCCTTCAATTGTCTGCATAACTATTTCTGCAATGTCCAAACCCAAATTGGCTTTCATAATTGCTCTTGGATTGCGAACCTTACGGAAATTAATGATTAATTGTCCTGATAAAACTGTAAATGGATTTTGTCTTTTCTTAAAACTTGTCTGACCATTTTTTTGTGGAACAGCCCCTGCATATTCAAAACCACAACTTTCTGCTGTATCAATTATTAAATGCCAAAATTCGGGGTCTTTGTGTGCAAAGACAAAAGAAAGCCAACGGTCGTATTTTAGCACACGATACATTTCTTTAATGCTCTTTGCCATTAAATCGTTGTATTCGTCTTTGCTTTTGTCGTGTTCTCCGCCTTCAATAGCTTCATCCTTAAAATCTTGTTCAGTAACTTCCAAACCCAGCCAAGCATTCCACATTGCAGATAAATCTAAATAAGGTATTTTTTTACCGTATGGTGGGTCAGTATAGATATAATCAACTGTTTCCTTTGCAATGAATTTTAAATTAGTCGCAGTTCCTTTAATTATTTGTGCTTTTGAAATGGTATTTTCATTTATGAAGTATTCCATCTCTTTTTTTGCATCTCTAATTTTCTCGTAGCGAAGTTTAAAATATTTCATTACATCTACATCAACAGGTTCGGGAGCAAGTCTGTAACGATAATACCTAAATGCACTTGCATCTCCTTGTCCGTCTTTAGTTGCTATTTTAGAAGTATGATAAGTTAGATTAACTTTTGTAACAAGACCTGAAAACATAAGCAGTAATGAGTTGCGAATATTTTCATTTGTCTGCTTTAAAATGATTGATTTTAATAATCCTAATTGTGCGGTCTGTTTATCGCTAAACAATTGGTCAACCGTTGCTACATCTGAGCCTTTTGGTAATGAAAGAGGTTTTGGTCCAGAGTATTTTTTTAATGCTTTCTTTATTTCATCTTCTGTTTTTGGCTCTTTTTTTACATACTCTTCCTTTACTTCGTTAAACGCTTGAGTCAATTCAGATTGCTTTATAGGTGCAATTAATGATTGAACCAAAAAAACAGCCATTGGGTTTAAATCAATATTGATTGCACTTCTGCTATTCATTAATGCTTCAACAGCTGTAATGCCACTTCCGCCAAATGGGTCAAGAACTAAATCCCCTGGCTTGGTAAAATTCTTTATGTATTCAGCAACAACATTCCAAGTTTGTTTTGTAAAATAGCCGTGAACACCAAAGTGCCGCCTTGCGGCACGTTTCTTAACTGGTATTTCTTCAAGTAGTGGTCTGTTGTTATAATCAAATCCGCTTTTATAAACTGTTGTAGGTTCATAGACGAAGTTTTTTCCAACTTGGAAACTAGTTGGCGCAAGCAGCAATTTTAATTCTTGCCAATGATTTTCAATATTTTCTAACTCAAAAAATAGAATGGGTTTGTCGGTGTCGGCTGTTCTGTAAACGGAAAACTCTAATCCGTTGCAAAGTGTAAAGTAATTACTCCTTATTTCGGGGTGTGTCGCGTAACTGTAAACTTGTTCAACATTGTCATCATTAACTATTTTTTGGTTAGGTGCTTTTGCGTCTAAAACCCACGCAAAATTATTTTCAACTTTTAAAGCATAGTCAGGAACGAGGTTAATCGGTCTTTTTTTACTGCCGATTTTCAAAAATGGGTGTTGCAGTGTCTTGCTACGAACTATGTTTTCTTGTGTGTAACCCAGTTCCTTTATAATTGGCAAAATTATTACTTCTCTAACGCTGTCTTCTTTAAAGTCAAGGTCAGTCGCAATTCTTTTGAAGTCAAGCTGTCCAAATAATTTCTCTCTTGTTATGTTATCTTTCATCAATGTCAAAAGTATTGTTTTTTATGTCAGTGTGTGTTGCTATGTCGTTTTTTTTAGCCTTGCAGCTAACTACAAGGTAGGTATTGGTGCGTTTTTTGCAATAATGCCTACCGCAAGTTAGCGAGCCGTTTTGAGCGCTTTTTGCTCAATATGGCGTTTGTGGCTTATTTTTTATTGCGCCCAGCGGCCGCTGGGCGTTTATTTTATGCCCTTTTTGCACCATGTCGCAAATATTTAAGGCTTTGCGGTTCGCCCAACTCCTCATAAATTAGCTCAAGTTGTTTAGGGCAAAGTCTTTCGCGGGTGTTAATTCCAAGTGCTTTTAGCCGTTTAGTTATTGTGTTTGGCGAAACAGAGTAAAGGTTCGCCAATTCCTTACGGGTTATCATACACATATCTCCATGTAAATTAAGGTTTATGGCTACAAAGATAGTCATTATTGCCGCTATACCTCATACTATTAATGCGCAGTTTCTTACAGTTATTCACAGTTTCTCGCAGTTATTCACAATAAACCACCATAACACGCAATTTCTCACAACCCCCCTTTTTAATCAATTTAATTTTGTGCTTTCAGTTTGTTGCCGCAAACTAAAACATTTGAGCATGAAAAGATAAATGAAAAACCAAAAACTCATAATCATAGGCGTAATTGCAGCTTTGGCTGTTGGCGTTTTTTTGTGGTTTCGTACCAACACAAAAAAGTTGCTTACAATGGCTGAGTTCCGAATTAAAGGCCTAAAGGTTGGTAAAATTGAGGGCATGAATATTCCGCTTGACGTGAATATTGAAATATTTAACCCTTCGGATTTTGCTGTACCCGTTAAAAACTATAAGGTTGAAGTTTACAAGCGTGAGAATAACGAGCTACTGTCAACCTCCAATGTGGCTAGCCTTAATATCCCTGCCAATGGTACGGTGGTTAATAAGGTAACGTTCAATATCAGTATTTTACAGGTAATTGATGCAGCCTTCTCTTTGCTCAATTTAGATTGGGGTAAGATTGAAAAAGACTTTCAGCGGCAAATTGCTAGTAAAGTGATGTTTAAAATATACGCAGAGGTGGGCAATCAATTTATTGAAAGGGAGATTAACCTATAATGAGCAATAATTTTCCCATACGGATGCTTAACGGTGTTGGTGTGGTCGCCTCTAAAAAGCGTAACATCAATCTAAGTAACGCATACGATGCTTATTTCCCAACACCCAGTTATTCTGACCCTATTTTGGTTCACCAAGGCGATAACCTTATGACTATTAATAGGTTTATCCCAGAGGTGGTAAACAAGTACTCTTCCGACACGCAAAAAATAGCCGAACTACTAAAAAAGGAAACCATTGAGGCAACCTGTAGGGCAATTTTTAATTTTGTGTACAAAAATATCCAGTACAGCCCCGATAGTCCTTTTGAAGAACAAATTCGAAGGCCAGCCCGAACATGGGCTGATAGAGTACAAGGCGTTGATTGCGATTGCTATACAACGCTAATCTCATCAATACTCACAAACCTTCGCATACCTCATTACTTGCGAATGGCGGAGTATAACCCAACAAGGGGTTTTCAGCATATTTACGTAATTGTGCCAAAAGACCCGAGTAACCTTAAAGGGAGCTATTGGACTATTGACCCTGTACTCGACCGCTTTAATGAAGAGAAAAAACCCTTTACAAAAGTTCACGACAAAATTATGAAGCCTATTGATGCCCTTAATGTAGGGGTAAATGGCTTTCCTGTCCGTATGCTTAACGGTGGACTTAGCCTCCGCTCTCCTTTTGTTTATGATGATGTTTTATATAGCCCCGAGCTTAACACATGGGGTTTGCGCGGTATTGATGGCGGCATATACATTGAGGGAGACCCTAATCGTCGGTATGTTGAGCCTTTGAATGGCCTTGGTGTGGGGTGGCTGTCAACTGCTTTAAGTGTTGGCAAAAAACTTTTTAAGGGTGCAAAAAAAGTGATTAAAAAAATAAAGGTTAAACGAGTTGAAAAAAAAGCAAGTAAAACCGATGCTAAAGAAGCGGCGCAAGACCGTGTTCAGCGTATAGGCGCAAATCTTACGCAAGCAGTAGCCGATAATAGCGATAGCAAGAGTATGATTGACCGCATGGATGGGGATAACACAAAATCCATATTAAGCGAGTTTGCAAGTTCGCAAATTGACCTTGATAAGAAGCTAAAGAGCCTTAATAATTCGACTATACTTTCCTTGCAATCACTTGACAGCAAGACTAAAGAGAAAATTAGCGAGGTTGTAGGCAAGTTAAGCCCTGAACTCTCTCAAATTATTGACGAGAGCAAATCGGCCAAAGAGATAGCCGCTAAAACGCAACAAGCAGCTAGTGCATTGCTTATGAACACCAGCACGATAAACAAGAAAGACGAAGAGCGAACCCAGGGAATAATACAGAGCATCGAGAGCAGCAGTAAAGAGCAGAAAGAGGGTACAAGGGCTATGCTTATGAATACAAGCACTCTTAACCAAGCCATTACAAAGAGTTCAAAATCAAATAAATATACACTTATTGTCGTGGGTGCATTAGCCTTGGTAGTAGTGTTTTTTACAATAAAAGGCAACAAACAAACAAAAACAAGTAATTAACCAATTTTATTAAACAAAATGAGGAAGTAAACAAATGGAAACTAACAAATTAGGAAGTCAAGCCGTGATGATTGGCTCAATCCTAGGCGGTAACATTCTTGGTACTATTGCAACATCAAAGATTAAATTCCTTCAAGGAAATCTTGGGCGCATTATGCTATTTATTATTGGTATCGTAATAGCCGTTAAGGTTAAGAGCGATATACTTAAAGGCAGCGCCATGGGTGTAGCACTTACAGGCGCAAGCGGGCTTACCCAAAACCTAACCAAAGACATTAAGGGCTTTGAGGGCATTAATGGATTATTTGGTGATGGTGATGCTTACGGAGTGGGCGACATTGTTACTGGCCCCGATGGTATGATGTATATGGTAAACGGACTTGGGCAGTTAGAACCTTACGAGGAAGTAGTTTATGTTGACGAGAACGGAAACGAAATCTCTGAAAGCGAACTATCTGGCACTGAAGAGCGCGCTTTGTCTGGCGCTGACGAGATGGCACTTGCTGCATCCTAAAAATTAAATCAAAACAATTAAATTAATTCTAATAAGGAGAAAATAAACAATGGAACGTAAATCAACAACCGAAAAAATTAGCATTTTAAAGAATGTATATTTCAAAGGTCAGTACGACCCTTCAACACACTCGCTTAATGAGCTGAATTTGCTTCATGCAAAGCAGTTAACTGGCCTTGGCGGAGAGCAAACGCTCAATGATGCCAACACCAAGAAGCAGATTGGTATTTCCGACTTTGTGAACACCCAGGTACCAAGTGATGCAACAGGCCTTATTAGCGCAATTGCTGTTGAGTATGGCAGTCATACCCCTGAAAGCGGAGGTACCGCCGAAACCAACCCAGCATTAATCGAGTATTCGCCCCTTGCATCTACTATGCCCACATGGCTTAAAAACTCTGAACTTGTGCTTAAGAGTAAAGGTGCAGAGCAATTCCGTGTTCGTGTAAGCGAATTGGCGGTGCTAGATAAGCCCCGCGTTGTTCCTTCGGCTTTTGCAAAAGAGCTTGAGCGCACGCTAAAGGTGCAAGGTAATCAGGATCTGCAATTATTCCTTGCTACGCCTGATGGTGCAACGCTTACAAGTGGAAAGTCCCATTTTATAAGGGTTAATCTGTACGGCATTAAGTTTGCCACAAGGGAACGCTAACCAAATTAATACACACAAACAATCCAATAAAGCCTCTCTTAGGGGAGGCTTTTTTTAAGAACCCAAAAGCATTATGGAAAAGTTAATATATCACGAAACACAGAGCAGAATGGCTACTATAGAGGTTGCGGCTATTTCGGGCAGTTCACCCACAAAAGGGCAGATTCAATTGAGTATTAATGGCAACAACAACTACAAAAATTTAGTAGGCGTTATGTTACTTATTAATGATAAGACTGGCGAGCCTTTTACTAAAAAAGCCGAAATAAGCATTGCTACCACAAGTGGCATTGTATTGGTTCCTGAGCAGCCCTATGCTTGCATTCGCCCTAGTTTTATGGAAAAACCCGCAGATAGGATTATTCCTATAGATAGTGTTGCTGGTAGCGGTCACGATTTTAAGTTTACAGCAACCATAAGTAACGCAGAAATTGAAGCTAAAACCTTTGAGGTTACCGCGGTTTGTTTTTTTACTAACAGATAACAAAAGTAGTTATGGTAGAAAAAGTTGAGTTAGGCATAAGGCAAATTAGTGTACCAAATGAGGTATTAAGTTTGTTGGGCATAATGGATATGACCTTTATGAACATGGGTCGCAGAATGATACTTAATATTCAGGGCATAGACATTTTACTAAATCAGGGCGACCAAATATCGTTACCCAGCGGCCATGGTCGCATTTATAATGACCAACACGTTAGGATTAAAGAGCCAGAGGTAAGTGCAATTAACCGTACATACTATTCTCATCCGCTTATTAATGGCGGTACAGAAACTCCTGTTAGAGAGGAGGTTTACTCGGCAGAATACCATGCACACACTGAAAATATTCAGCAGCAAAACACAAATATTCAGAACTATAAACTACAGCTAGAAACTCTTTTAATCCAAAACAACCTAAGTCTAATACCCGGAGTTCTTGGTACATTAACTCCGATAACTAATGAAAGCGTATGGGATAGCCCAACTAAATTTGGCCTTACCGCTCATTTTAGCCTTCAAAATAGGTGGGAAAGTTATAACAATATATTTCATTCGTCTCTACAGATTAATTATGCCAAAGGTTGGTTTGCTCAATTAACCTATCATAAGGTTCAGTTTTTAAGGCAAGAGTTAACCAATACGGCAGACCCTAATTCTATTATAAGTAAACTACAGGCAGCAGGAGACATTAGTTCTTTTGATGGTCTTATTGGTGGTAATATGATATTAATTGATACAACGGCATCTGCTCTTGAGCAAGAGCATACTACTATAATCGGGAATAGGACAGCAGCCGAAAGTTCAATCCTGGCATCCACAACATTTATTAACGAGTGGGAGGCAGACATCACAGAGGTTGTTAGATGTTATGAGATTGTGGACGGCGTTGAAATAGAGATTAATCCGAATGCTACGGTTTTACCTATCAATATTAAAATAATTTACACCAAGGAGGCTCAGGATGTCGTTCGGACTGATAGAAAATAGCAACAATAAGTATCTATACTTTCTTGATACCGGCACCGGATATAAGCCTGTTCGGGGTGCGCATACCCTTACTAATCCTACACGGATTAATGGCTATATCGTTGAGCGTAAAATAGTAAATATATTTCTGAACGGTACGCTTTCCAACGCTGCATTTATCATTAAGTACCGACAAACACGGGTTGAGTTTGAGTACAATGGAGACATAACAAAATTTACGCAACCCATACTATTACAATTGGAGATTGAAAAATGACACAACTAGGCATAGCACGAGTAGTTAACACCAAGGGAGAGCCAACTAAAGAGGCGGTACCCTTATTACCAATAGTAAAACCCAACAAACCAGCTGTTGCCTTACCGGGGAGAGGTGTAACTATAAACATACACAACCACAGCAACCCTATACCTGCGGCAATTGCCCCTAACAGGGTAAAACCCCGAAGAAACAGGGTAAAAATGGTTGCCGTACCTAAAGCAAAGAGCAAATTGGCTGAAAATGCGGCACCAAAAAAAGTTGCAACACCCAAAAGGGTTCTCAGACAAACATCAGCAACCCCAAAACAGGCTGTTAAGCCATTGCTAGCACATGGCAAACCCACGCTAACAAAGGCGGTTAGACCAACACCCACAAAACCAATAGTAAGAACTGTTAAGGCTAAAAGAAAGGGGAAAGTTGGCGTTAAGGTGGCTAAAGGTGTTCTTAAAGTGGCTTCATCGCCCATTAGGCTTCCTATTATGGGAATGAGCAAATTATTTAGAAGAAGAAAAAAACGCTAAAAAAGTAAAGCAATGAACCTAAACGATATATTAAATATCATTCAGAGTTACAGCCATGTTGACATTGAGAGCAACGGCAAAATAATACGTAAGCACTTGCCCACAGGCGAGTTGAGTATAAACTTGCTTGGTTCTTACTTGTCTATCCACGACACATTATCGGTTATACCCAAGCGAATGATGGGTAACGCCCCTATGAAGCAGCAAGACGAAGCAATTATAATTAGCAAAGATTCTATTAAAGGCAGCGGATTAAGTGGAGTTGAAAACGTGGCAAGACCAACAGTTGGGGGAGAGAGTGAGCTGTATCGTATTCTATACGAGAACGCAAAGGAGGAGGCTAGGGAGTATAAGCGCAAATATGAGGATGCCCAAGCCGATAAGCATAAGGCAGAGATAGAAATTGCAGGCAACAGAAACGGAGGGCTTGGAGATATAATTCAAGGGCTTGCGGGCTTTGCACCTGTTTTTATGGGGTCAGGAGCAAGCCAGGGAGCAGTTCCTTTAGGTGATGCTAACCAACCAACGCCTACAATAAAAGTAGACGCTCGGTTACAGAACATAACCAAACGCTTTGTTACGCTTGCAGAAGAGGACAAAGACAGTATTTATGGCTTAACAATTAAGGCCTTTGCCAACCTCGATAAAATAGACGACATAATATCAATGCTTTAAATGTGTGTACAAATGGAGAATATTGAAGTTAAGATAGTTTTAAAAGCTCAAAACTTTGCCAAAGCCTCACTTATGGCCGATGGCATACAGAACGTAGTTAATGAGCTGGGCGAAAATAGCCAACTACTTATTGAACTTGCCGACGAAGCCACAACCAAGCGTTATGCCGCCGAGGTACTTAAATGGATAAATAACCCCATGTTAAAGAGACTTATAGGAGTATAAAAAAATGATGCCATTACTTGCCGCAGGAGCATTGTCTAAAATTGATTTTGGGAAAGTAGCCAAATGGACTGGACTAATTATAGTAGTTGCTGTTGCGCTCTTTTTTATCCGAAAAAAAATTAAGAACTGGAACGATAAAAGAGAGAATACTCACACAAACATAATTACGGGCGACAAAGGTATGGCCAACATACTTGCAGACAGAGCAAGAACGGCCATGAAAGGTTGGGGTACTAACGAACAAACCCTTTACGACATAGCCAAACTTATTGCTAACGGGCAATCTACCTTTGAAGATGTGGCACAGGCATACTACCGTAAGTTTGAGCGTAGCCTTGCCGATGATATTCGTTCTGAGTTAAGTTCTAGCGACTTAGCTAAGTTTTACGAGCTATTAGGCAAGCCAATTAACGGACTTTACGGCGTTGAGCAGTATTTAAGTTAACCCTAAAACAAAACCTATGATAACCATTGAACAATTTAAAGATAATATACTACCCATAACGCTAAGGCATGAGGGTGGTTACGTAAACGACCCCGCCGACAGGGGAGGTGAAACTTACCGGGGAGTTTCCCGCAGAGCCAACCCCGACTGGAAAGGATGGGATTTGCTTAAAAAGCACCTACCCCTTAAGCGAGGCGATATAGTAAATGACCGTGCGCTTTGTTTGGCTGTAGCCGAGGTATATTGGGACAAGTATTTTAAATCCAACGGATTTGACACTATTAATAGTCAATTGGTAGCGTTACAACTTTTTGATTTTGCCGTGCATGGTGGGTATTCAAAAACCAAATTGCAAAATCTACTCAACAGTCAGTTTGGCTGTTCGTTACTTGTTGATGGAATTATAGGCAACAAAACCATTACAGCCATTAATGCCTGCAACCCTGCTGAGTTATCAAAAGCAATACTAATGCAGCGCAAAGAGCATTTACAGGCAATTATTGAGCGTAACCCAACTCAAGCACGTTTTGAGCGTGGATGGAATAATAGACTAACTTATTTAGGGCGAGTAAAGGAGAGCAACTAAAATGATTAGCAGAGGGCACTTCGAGAACTACATCATATCAACAATACTGGGGCATGAGGGCGGTTATGCAAACCACCCCACCGACAAAGGAGGCGAAACGTACCGGGGTATTTCTCGCAAAGCCAACCCAAATTGGGGGGGATGGAAATATATTGACGAGGTTAAGAGAACAGGCAAAGGACTTAATGGCTGGTTTTCTGACAAATGGAATCAGGGCAAAGAGTTAGTTTCTAATACCTACAATTCCGTTTTTAGCGCTAATACAGAAAAATACACCATTCCCAATAATACTATATTTCCTGAAATGGAGGCACAAGTAAAAGACCTTTACTATCAAAAATATTTTGTAGCAAATGGGTTCGATGGACTTACCAACATTGAAGTGGCTAAATTTCTTTTTGATTATGCCGTGCATGGTGGGTATAAATTATTAACGCTACAACAGCTTATTAACAGGCAATTCCCTGGCCACGGTAAAGCAGGTGGTAATATTGCAGAGGATAACAAATGGGGCGCTGAAACTAGGAACGCCATTAACGCTATAGGTGCAGACCTTTTACCACACCTAATTAATTGGCGTAAGGGGCATTTAGATAAAATTGTTGCAAAAGACCCAACACAAAAAGTATTTGAGGAAGGGTGGAACAAAAGGCTTGCATCATTCGCCCCTGTTCAGTTTGCAAAAAACAACAAAAACTACATTTTTATAGGCTTAGGGGCATTGGCAGCAGCAGGGGCAGCCTACTACTTGTATAGCCGCAATAAATCAAACAAAACAGCCACAACGGAGGAAACGACAAATGTTTAGCACTATTCTTAAAAGTTTTTTCGCAAAACACAAAACAAAGGTATTTATTGCACTGGGTTTAATTATTGCCATAGTGGTAATTACCGCAGTTGCCAAAAAAAATAAAGCCATAGCCTAAGCCATGAAAATACTAGATTTTTTTTCGGGTGGAATAGACAAAACGCTAAAGAGCGTTAAAGACATTGTTACAACATTTGTTCCGGATAAGGGGTTGCAGCAGCAGATTAACGCTGAAATTGACAAACAGGCACACGACATTAAGCTAAAGCAAATGGAACATGCCGACAAGGTTATAGATGCAGAACTACAGGACAGGGTAGATGCCCGCAAGATGTACACCGAGAGCATTAAAAGTAACGATGTATTTATAAGGCGTTTCCCTATGTTATTGGCAGGCAGCGTACTTATACTTGCAGGTATTATTTTGGTGGGTATGCTATTTATGGAAATTCCCAATGCAAACAGGGATATTATTAATATTTCGCTCGGTTCACTGCTGGGTAGCGGCGTAGTATCGGTAATAAACTTCTTTTTTGGCAGCAGTTACGAAGATAAGCACAAGGATTAAATATTAACCTAAATAAACATAAAGGGATTAGTTATGATAAAAGAAATTGACAACCTATTTCAGAAACTAGAGGGCAAGAAAAAAGCAGCCCCAAAACGCAAAACCAAAAAGACTGCAACCAAAAGCAAACCAACGCTTAATGGCGCAAAAAAAGCAGCCCCAAAACGCAAAACAGGCAAAAGCAATGCCGGGGCATTAAAACTAAAAGCCATTACCACTAAGGCTAAAGCCATACGCAAGGCACACTCAAGTAAAACTTGGCAGCAGTGCATTAAAGAGGCTAGTAGGCTTGTATAGCAAAGTGCTGTAAGTTAAAGAAAAGGCGGTAAACGCATATAAGGGCAGCCTAAGTGGTTGCCTTTATAGTATCTACATCAACTGGGCTTGTATAAAGTAAAATTAATGCAAACAAAATCATGGTTTCAATACTTCAATCAATTGACAATTTCTTTTGCGGACTTCAAGGGGTAGAACCAAGTACACCCTTAAGCAAAATCGCCTTAACGCATGGCTCTCTATTTAGCGGTGTCGGAGGTTTCGAGTTGGGCGCACACAAAGCAGGGATTAAAACTGTTTGGAATTGCGAAATTGAGGAGGATTGCAGGCAGCTTTTAAAACACTACTTCCCAAACACAAAACAACATAACAACATTCTTACACTGAATAATCCGCCCTATGTTGATATAGTTAGCGGTGGTTTTCCGTGCCAAGATATATCAATAGGAAACAGCAAAGAAAATGGCAAACAAAAAGGAATTAAAGGCGAGCGTAGCGGGCTATGGAAAGAAATGTACCGCATTATCAGCGAAGTTAAGCCAAAATACGCAATTATTGAAAACAGCCCCATGCTCACAAAAAGAGGGCTCGAAGTCGTTATACAAGACCTTTCCAAAATCGGGTATTGCCTTGAATGGCAAACACTTTCAGCGAAATTGTTTGGATACCCACACTTTCGCAAAAGATTCTTTGGTATTGCCTACCCCGAGCAGGTCAGACTTGCACGTACTAATGAAGTCTTTGCCGAGTTACGAAAAATACTACCAAAAGAAACACCAAGACAAAATATTTTACCAAGGAATTTTAAACGGTTTACCGCTCAATCAGATTTCGCAGGTGTACGAATTGATAATGAGTTTTCCGAAAAACTGGACAACTCGCACCGCAGAACCATTGAAATGATGGGCAACGCTGTTATGCCAGCCATAACCGAATTACTATTTAAGGCCATTATTATTCATAACGAAAGGACAACGTAAATGCTAAGCATATTAAAGTCGATAGATAACTACTTTTGCGAAATTGAGGGCAAGCCCCGGCATAAAACCCTAAACGGGGTAAGCCAAACATTAAACGGGCTTAACGAGGTTAACGAGCAGTTTAACCGCGAGCTTGAGCTGTTGGCAAGCAAAAAAATTGCAAGTAACCACGTTTTTAAACTGGGCTACCCAAACAGTATGTATTTAAAAGCTGGTGTAGAAAATTTGCCCATAGAGCTATCAGCAAGAACCATACAAAACAAGGCGAGTAAAAACTATAAGCGACCTCATCCATTTGAGCCGAGTAGCCTTATAAACTTGCCATTAGCTTTGCATGAGCCAATAGCCATTTTTAAAGGTTCTCAAAACCGGGTTGTTGTTTTGTTAGAGCTAGAGGACAATGGCAATAATTTTACCGCCATACTGGGTATTTATCAGCCGCCCAAAGGTCGAAGAAAAGGCGAAAAGGTAAACTCAATAATATCAATCTTTCCTAAAGATGATGCTACCGAGGTTGCTAATATGCTTAAATTGCCTGTTTTGTGGGAGGATAAAACGAAAATGAGCCGATTTAACCAAGTCCATAACTCCTGTTATGCAGAGGGGTTAAATACAGCTCATAAAGCCACAAATGTAAAGCAAATAAATACAAATGTCAAATCTTTGCCCCCCAAAAAACAAACCCTAGGCTCAATACTATACAACCTATTTGTAAGCAAGGACTACAAAGACCAAGGGCTAGAGGGTTGGCGAGATGACAAAGAGAAGTTTAAAATAGCCCTTGTTAACGATATTAAAACCTTTCTGTTTACCAAATGGGAAAAGCCGTGGGTGCCAGGGCTAATATTCGATGACAAAAATAACGTTATATCGGGCTTTCGCAATATATCGGGCAGGACTTACAACAACCAGAGTAATGTTATTTCTTTGGCACAAAAAAGCGGACAGTCGCCCTACTTTATTACCCTATCCAAACTAAAGAAATTGGGCGGTAAAATTCTCGATAAAGAAAAAACCCTTTCCATTATTAGCTATATTCCTATTTTTAAAGAAAAGGGTAAACTAGGCGATGCAACCCCGGTTGTTAAGCCCGATTTTATGTTACCAAAATTCCATAGCGTAATTAATGTTGATTATGCCGATGGCATTAAAAAACCAACCTACAAAACCGTTGAGTTTGAAGAGCTGGAACTAAACGAGTATGTAGAAAACTTTTTAAACGAGCTTAAAAAACGCAAACGAATACCCACCCTACACCACGATGAAGCCGACCGATGCTATTATGTTTCTAACCCACCCAATTACACCAAAGACGAGATACACCTTGTTGAAATAAAGCAGTTTAAGGAGATAAACGAGTATTACTCAACCTTGTTTCACGAGATAACCCACAGCACCAAGAACCCTAAACGCCTGGGCAGAGGTAAAGACAATAAAAAGCTCGATTATGCCAACGAGGAGCTTGTGGCCGAAATGGGCGCAATGATTATTTGTGAGGAGTTAGGACTTGAGTATAAGCGCCAAAACTCACTAACCTACCTAAATGGTTGGCTAAAACAAGCCAAGGGTGGCGATATTGACAGCGCGCTAATTGAAGCATACGCCTACGCTTGCGATGCAGCCGACTACTTGCTTGACGATATTAACCTTGATAAACTTGTACCTAAAACGCTTGCTAAACGGGCGGAAAAACAAGAGGGGGTTATTCCCAAAAAAGAAACCAAAGTAAAAGCAGGCACAAAGAGCATTCCCGACAAAATAAAGGTGCTAGAAGAAAAGTTGAAAGAAGTTGAGCCGTATCAAGATGTTCCTGTATCTGTTTACAATACATGGAAAAAAGAACTTGAAGAACTAAAGAATAAGGAAGAAAAGCCATTGATTGCTGCAAGAAAAGAGGCAATGAAACTTATTGGCTCAAAAGGAATACAGGAGCTAAAAGGTAAGTGGAAAATTGATTGGGATAACGAAACCTCAATAAGAGAAGCAATACAAACACTAACCGAAGCCGAAGCCGAAGCCAAGAATATTTTAAACACTCTATCGGGAGTACAAACGCAAATATTAAGCGTAAACAATTTGTACCCTAATGGGGTAAACCTCAAAGACCTTAAAAGCAAGTACAATGCCTTTAAAAACAAAGTTATATTAAATCACGATAAAAAGATTGATATTGTATTTAAAAGCATTGGTGCAAACAAGTCTATCAACGGCAGAAAGGACAAAAACGGCAAAGTAATACCTATTGACAGCATAATTGCAACAGCCATTAGCCAGTTGCCTTATTTATTAGAGTATGGCACATTTCGGGCGTTTGGCAAAGCCGATAAACCCATACACCGAAAAGTTAAAGGGGTAAGATTTTGGAATTTTACTAGCAAGCTAAAAATTGACGGAGCAATGTACAGGTTTGTTATTCCTGTGCTTGAAACAGAAAACACTAGCATATTTCAATATAGTATAGAGTATGCAGATATAAGAAAAATACTTGCAAATAAAAAGTCCGCTGTGGGATTAAAGGCAAAAATCAACCAAGGTTGACCGTCCCAATCACAGCGAACTTGAACAGCAAATATAAACCATTTTTTACTTAATGTCAAGTATTTAATATGATAACACTAAATAATTTTTTAAAGCAAGATGTTGATGTTAGCAGCTTGCCCAACAAGCTAAAAACAGCCTATAATTTTACTGTAAAGTATATTGAAATCTACGGCACAAGCAAAGCTGTTGACGATGCTATAAACAAGTCAATTCAAGGGCTTAACAAACACATAAACAATCCTTCAAAGCCCAAACAACAAACCCTAACCAGCCCCATTGATATATTTATACACAAGGCGGGTAGCACGTTTAGGGGCATTCCTACCGCAGAAATAAAAACGCTACTAGCCGCTATTACCCGGTTTAAAAAGGATAAAGAGGATTGGGCGCAATACAACGAAGATGGCGACCTGGGTGTTTTTAATTTTACCGAAAAAGAGGAGAGCGCGCTTGGTATTCCCGAAAACTACAACAGCAAAAACCAGCCTAAAACCAACCTACTAACCACCGACAACTATTATGGCGAGCTCAAATTATCGGAGGTTGGCGAAACCATACTTGCCGCATACGAGAAGTTTGCAAGCAAAAAAGCCAACCTAAAGCCTATTACAACAGGGCAATTAATGTTGTTTGGTATTGATGGTGTAGGGAGTGATTTTACAAAGTCATTAAAACAATTTTTTGCCAAAACATTCAAGGGCAATATTATTGTGGTTGCTTACCCGAAGGAATTTTTACTTAAAAACGGCTTCCCGAGCGCACCTATTGTAATTAGAACAACAACACTGGCGGACAAGGTTAATAAACATCAACTAAAATATGCCGAATTAAAGCATTTGCCAACACTAATCAACAACCCTTTAATGCTGTTTAAGTCGAAAGTAATTGAGGGCGCTTTCAATGTTATTCTCGAAAAGGAGAATCACGAGGGCTTGCTTTGCTGTTCAATACATCTTGATAAAAAAATCAATCAGATGGTAGTTAGCGAAATTGCAAGCATACACGGACGAAACATTAACCAGCTTATTAATTGGGTAAATAATGATTTACTAATAGATGCTCAAACCAAAAAAATCGAGAAGATTTTCAGTGACTCAGGGTTCAATTCCCCGAAGTCTAAAAATCTGCTCGATTTAATTATTTCAGCAAATATAAATAAAAATATTACCAATCCAACACCCACACCCAATAATTTAAACGAAGAAAACAATAGTTTGCTTGGGGTAAAAGCAAGAAAAAATGAGTTTTGGACTGAAATACACGGAGAAATAAAACTTGTTGAAATGCTTGAAAACGGCATGATTACTTGGCATGATTTCACAAAAGGGAAATGCACGGGTATCAGGGCTAAATCGGAACTTTTTAAACGCAAAAAGGAAGCCGCTGATTACTTTAAAGTAAAATCTTTGAATGGCGTTGACAATGTAAACGAGCAATTTAACAAAGAACTTGATTTATTAATACAAGGTAAATTGCCTAAAAACCACGTTTTCTACCTAGGCGATATGAGCGACATTTTAAACGCTTTGAGCGTTAAAATATTGCCTATTGAAATGCAAGCAAACAGGCTTTATAGGAAAGCTACCCAAAAAAATCACTTATTCGACTTGGCTTTATTAAAGAATTTACCCGAAAAGCTAAATAACCCAATAATGGTATTTAATAGCAAAACAGTTGAAGGTTCTTTGGTTGTGCTTATTGAGTTGGCTTCTAACGATAACAACCTTGTGGTTGCTATTGAGCTTAACAAGCAAGTATTTGACTGGAAGAAAGGCAAAATTAGCATCCAATCTATTCGCAGCATATACCCCAAAAGTACAATTACCGATGTTTTGAACTGGATTGAAAAAGACGGCCTTTTACTGTGGGTAAGCAAGAAAAAAGCCCTTGATTTGCTGGTTAGATGGCGTTCTAATTACGCCAACGCTACGCAACAAATAAAGGGCTGTACAAATATAGTTCAAAACTTCAACAATCCAACACCCACACCCAATAATTTAAACGGAGAAAATAATAATTTGTTCGGATTACAGCCCTTGGGTTCAACAAAAAAGGGCAAAACCTACCGTTTACGTGGCGATTTAGGGCAATTCCTAGGCGAGTACGACCGCAACAACTACACCATAGTAGTACGCGGCGACAAGGGAGCGGGCAAAAGCCGCCTGCTATACCAGTTAATAAACGCCTTTGCGGCCAAACAACATAGCGTTGCCTTCCTATCCTTAGAAATGGGCTTAAACAGCAGCATAACCGAACGCTACAAAAACGAGTACATAAGCAAGCGCAACCTAAAAAGGGTTGACATTACCGACCTGGCACCCACATACGAGAACCTTAACGAAATTTGCAAAAAGTATGATGTTGTGGCCATTGATAGTTGGACAAAATTAAGAGACATAACGCAAAACGACTTCGACCGACTGCAAAAAGAGAACCCAGGCACAATCATAATTTGCATTTTTCAAAGCACAACGGGCAAAATAACCCGAGGCGGCAATATGCCTGAGTACGATGCAGGCATGGTTATACAGGTTAACAACGGAGGCTTAGCCGAGTGCGAAAAAAACCGATATGCCCCAACCGATAAGGTTTATAATGTTTTTACAAAGAAATTTGAGGAAGCAACTAATGATTAAAACCCTACTGCCCTATCTAGTACCAGTAGCAACAGCCTTTACAGGTTGGCTTTTTGGCTTTATTTACCACCGTAACGAGCGCAAAAGCGACCTAACAATTAAGTTAATTAGGCAAATTGAGGATTTAACCGTAAAATATATAGAGTTAAACACTAACTATATGGAGTTAAACTATCAGTTTTGCGAACTAAAACGAGAGAACGAGAAATTAAAAGAAGCCGTACTAACCATTAAGCCTGATTTTGACATATTGGAGGAGAAACAGCAATAATGAATAAGTTTAACGAAATACCTTTACCCTTTGCAGTTGTAGATAAATTGCCTGTTGACAAGAATACTATTTGTCAAACCCTAGAGCAAGCCCAACAAAGGGCTTACGATGGTTACAGTTGTTATGTAAAAGATTTAAAGTTGTTTTTACAGTTTATTGAGATTGACGGAGTACTGCAAATAAAGCAAGGAAGTACTTACGAGCACCCAACAAGCCACCCGGCAAGTATGATTACAGAAGAAGCCGACAAGCGTTTTCTGACAGATGCAGAGCGTATCAAGTTAACAGAAATTGCAGCCAACGCCAACAACTATACACACCCAGTTAACCACCCGGCAAGCATAATTACCGAGGAGACCAACAAGCGGTTTTTAACCGATGCCGAGCAAACAAAGTTGAGCGGGATTGAAACAAGCGCAAACAACTACACACACCCAGCCAACCACCCAGCAAACATAATTACTCAAGATGCCAACAATAGGCTTGTTAGCGATACTGAAAAATCAACTTGGAACGACAAATACAGCAAAAATGAAGTTGACAATAAATTTACGGCATTAACAGAAGAGATTGACTGGAAAGAAGCAGTACAAAACTTTGTAGATATTGCCACTGCCTACCCAACCCCTCAGCATGGTTGGAGCGTTTACGTTAAAACCGAAAACAAAAAATATACCTACAACGGCACTGAATGGGTAAATACCTCAAGCGGCGAAGTGCCAATGGCTACCAATAGTGTTGATGGGCTAATGTCTTCGAGTGATAAAAGTAAACTTGACGGAGTTGCAGCCAACGCCAACAACTATACACACCCAGCTAACCACCCGGCTAGCATAATTACCGAGGAGACCAACAAGCGGTTTTTAACCGATGCTGAGCGCAGTAAATTAAGCGGCATTGCAGCCAATGCCAACAACTATACACACCCAGCCAACCACCCGGCAAGCATAATTACTCAAGATGCCAACAATAGGTTTGTTAGCGATACTGAAAAATCAACTTGGAACGGCAAGGCTAACGGAAATCATACACATACAGACTATGTTGCGAAAAGCGGCGATAGCATGACAGGGATACTTACTGTAACCAAGGCAGGCGCAGAACCAACGATAAAAGGCAGTAACACATACATTAATACAGCGGGAATGGCGGGCGTAATGGGCGAAACCCCATCGGCTGGCATAGGCTATTTAGGCGTATTCATAAACGGCATAAGAGCTGGTGTAATGGGGTTAATTGGTTCATATTCTACCGGAACTACTAATTGGGCAGCCTATTTTGAAGGGCGTACAAAAATTAATGGTAAATTAGCGGTTGGAGACATAAATCCTAGTTATCAGGTTGACGTTGTAGGTGATGTTCACGTAACTGGAAACATGTTTGCCGACTCCGACAAAAGGCTTAAAAAATCTATTAGGCCTATAAAAAATGCACTTACCATAATTAACAAACTGCAAGGGGTAAGGTTTAACTGGCGTAAAAGCAATAAAGCTTCAATAGGGGTTATTGCTCAAGATGTAGAGAAATTGATACCCGAAATTGTATCAACAAACAGTGAAGGATTCAAAAGTGTTGATTATAGTTTACTTACAGCCGTGTTAATTCAAGCAATAAACGAGCAGCAAAAGCAAATAAACGAACTAAGGGAGATGCTATAATGGCTACGGTTTACGGAAATGCTTTGCCAACAGGTGCAATTAACTTGAAACAAATAAGGACAGCCAAAGATTCAAGGCCGTATGATAGCATTGATTTAATCAGCCTATGCACTACTGATATAAACCCTTACGAATTAGCAAGCAGGAAGCCGAATGGTAGCCCACCATACAGCCTGTTATCCTTTAGGGGTTACAGACACATGGCAATAGATGCAATTAACCATATTAGTGTTTTACCAGACGGAGGATTAGTGAATATTCAAATTGGCACAAGCGGTATTCGACTTTCCAACATTGATGTGCTAAAAGACCAAACATGGTTCTCAACATCACTTAATACCACAACAGGCGTTCTTGCGTTAAATTTCCTAAGTAACCCCTTTGCAGAAGCGCGGAGTGCTAAAATTACTCTAAGTGCAAGCGGGTTGAGTTTAGATATAAATATAATCCAAGCTGGAAGTAATTTTCAGCCTCCTAAAAAGTAGTTTGCTACATATATGCTACTAATAACAACTATATGCCTATATATCAAATATTTATATAATCCTGCCACCCCGACAACAACAAAACGCAATCAGTTAATTATTAGTTGGTTGCGTTTTTTTTATATTGGCATTTGCACCATTTTATATCAAACCCACGATTTTAAATGAGTTAAAACCTTCGCTG
>Ga0265295_1002501_pt1 | contig 28942 bp, 23 predicted proteins | sample Munlansysbiofilm_FD_192503 | JGI IMG/M metagenome (GOLD analysis project Ga0265295, IMG submission 192503) | Leachate microbial communities from a municipal landfill in Southern Ontario, Canada - Methane capture system biofilm | ecosystem: Engineered > Solid waste > Landfill > Unclassified ... | reverse complement strand
CTTCACCCCAAAAAATTTTAACCTCGCGGGTTTTGAGAAAACGGTTCTGACGATCGAAGTAGGGAAAATGTAAAATAAGGAAATAGTAATCGTCGTATATGTCAATTTTAGGCCTTTGATTATAGCTTTTACAGTCTTCAATATCGAGCGGGTGGAAGTGAAAGTCGGATAGCAGATGTTGCAGGTCGTCGTCGGTGGGCTGGAATATATGATGCCATTTTAGTGTCCCGAATTTTATTGTATCTATCATAGACCCTCCCTTCTTAAATAAAAAATGATTTTTACATTCTTTTACATTTTTTTGAAATCGTGTTCAAAGGTATAAAAAAAATCCCTGCTGAAAAAGGCAGGGATGGATAAGATACAAAATTCTTTACCGTTTTAAAAACCTTCCGTTCTCTTTTATCCCAGCGATGAATTGAACAGAATAGGTATAAAAACCGGGCTTCAGATCGCGGGTATTCACCTGAACCGAATGGGTGGTTAAATTCACCTCCTGTAGCGAAACCAACTGTCCGTCGGCAGTAAACAGGGAGACGGATTGGATGGGAACCGCAGCCGAAAAGCGGATAGTGAGAAAGTCAGTTGCGGGTAGGGGATATACGGCTACCCTTTGCGGTTGCTTTTCGAAAACCCCCACTTCCGTAGCAATGGCATTGATTTTCAGGTCGTCAAAATAAAACCCGTCACCCGTAACATAACTGTCAGAATGTAAACTGAACTGTAATAAAATGTTCTGGCCGGTGAATGCAGTCAGGTCGATTTCTTCCTGCACCCAATCCTCCTGTACTCCATCATAAACGGGGCTTCCTGAAGTTTGGTTTACAGTTCCCGGATGGGTATATTTTCCGGCAAGTGGTGTCCAGGTGCTGCCTTCATCGGCTGAGATTAAAAACTCAACATAATCATACCCTGCTTCAATATCCCATCGGGCATAAAATGTAACCTGAGCAAAGACCGTATGTGTGAGGTTAATATTCTCAATCAGGGTAATGTTGTTTGTGGTGTTGTTGTTGTAATTACCTGAAGGAGAATCGGTTATAGATGAGGGTGGGGAAACAGAGCAGTATGTTGTTGTATTCCATTGTTCTTTATCCCAGGCGTTGGTCGTGTTACAGGGGTCGAGAAAGACAGTTGTTGTTTGCCCATAAATTTTTTCTACTTCGATGTAGCGTTGAGCTACCCCGTTATCAATAATGTAACGGTATTGGATGGCCGTACCTGAAAGGCTGTTCGGATGAAGTTGCAAGCTGATGGAGTCTTCCTGGAGTGTTTCAATTTGAGCTGCAGTATACGTTTTTGACTCCCCGATGGCGATAATTTCGGGCGACAGGGGCTCGATGGAAATGGTATAGAATTCCTGTTCTGCAAGTCCCAGTTGCTGTACGCTGAACCGACACTGGCTCTGAAGTGTTTCAATAACCATTTTGGTTTGGTCTTTCAGCTCCGTGTAGTCTCCGGCAAACCGTGCAGCATACAGGCTTTGTTGCATATTTTCACGGCAAAGCGGCAGGATTCTGGATTGTGCCGGCCAAAAACCGTCGGCACTACTCCCTACTTCCGGTGTAAAGGCAAAAATTTTATTTTTTGTTTCCTGTTCCCCATACATCCAATCGTCGGAACCCCCATTCGCCGGATAAATTGTGGTAGCTGTCGGGCCAAAGGTGTAACCATTTTCAGTAGTCATTAAGGTTCCAAACGTCATAAAACGTTCGTTATCCGCACAAAGGAGTGCCTCGTATCCCCAGGGAAAGAGCAATAGGTTGCTGTAGGTGTGGTAGTTGAGTGCAATCCGGAATTCGTGTGCTTCACAGAATTCTTTTAAAATCAATGTTTCCTTTTCACTGAAAGGTCCGGTGCCCCGGTAGGTGTCGGATGAAGGTTCAGGTGATGATCCTTCGTTATCATAACCCCACATATATCCAAAGTTTCTGTTCAGATCAATTCCGTAGGTTCCGTTGCTGTTCAAAAAGCGGTTTTTGCGCCACATACCACCTCCATTCGGGTTTGTGGTATGGTTGTAGTTGTACCCGTCGGGGTTGACCACTGGCATAAAATACATTTCTGTATTATCAACAAGGTAGTGGATTTCCGGATCGGAGTCATAGTTTTCCAGCAGATAGTACATATAAAAGATCAAATGCATTAACCCGGCCGGTTCCCGGGCATGAATCAGCGAATTGTAAAATACTTCACTCTCTTCTTCGTCGGTTTCCGGGTTATCTGAAATTTTCACCCAGTAGAGGGTTCTCCCTTCGACGGTAGTTATTTCAGAAGCCGGCTGACGTGCACTGATCAGGTCGGGAAAAAGTGTATGCATATTATCCAGTTGTTCCATTACTTCTTCCAGCGTCAGATAGCCTCCCATGGAACCCAAGGTAAAATTTTCCGGAATTTCCCATTCACTGAAGGTATCATCGGGATCGGGTGCGGCTTCCAGGCGTTTACGATAAAATGCTGAAACATCTTCCTCGATTACCGAATAGGGGATTCCCTTGGCTTGTAGTTTTTTCAGATCGCCGGAAGCTAATTCCAGGGTTATGAAACGGCCGTCACGGTGAAAATGCCCGTTTTCTGCCGAAATGCCTAGTTGAAGTAGTGGTTTGATTCCTGTTTGTTTCAGGTCAATGGTCACCCGTGAGTAAACGGTTTGTGCGGAAATGGATACGCTAAACCCAATTAGGAGAAGAAAAATGACAAGATACTTCATAGGTTTGTGTTGGTTGTTTTATTCATGGTTTGAAGGGTCAGTGTTAACTAAAAACGAGTTGGATTTCTTTTTCAAAGTTCTCCGTTTCGATTTGTTAAGCAGACCCAGGGATCGAAAAATCGTTGTCTGTGCCGTTATTAATTTTTTGCCTGCCATTGAATGGTGGAGATCAGTGTTTCAATATCTTTTTGCAGGAATTCAATAACAGGAGCCAGAGAGTCGTTGTTGGGGAGGGTTTGAAAATACAGGGCTCCACGGAGGAAGTGAGCGGTTGAATCGGTTACATAAAACTGATAAGGAGAGGCTGCTTCCGGTCCTTTAATAAAAAAACCGTTCCCATACACGTTGTTTTCGGGGTATTGATAATGCCGTTCATTGATTCCCGAGGATTTGGGGATATGCTTTGAGACCATTTCAAATGCATCTTCGATAAAGATTCCCAGGTTGTTATCTATTGCTTTATAACTGATGTGGAGTGCACCATGAAACGTGGGAAACGCAATGTCGACCCAAAAATTCAGGGAGTCTTCCGGTGATTTGATTTTAGTTTGGCCATAGGCTGGATACTGGAAAGTATAGGGATAGCCTGCGTCGAAGGGCACAAACTGCGACTCCGGGAGGTCGATGCGGAAATAAGCCCGTGGCCTGGGTACGGGTGTTTCTTTGCAGGCCGTAAACAGGAGAATGGATACCAGTAAAATAAATCGAATTTTATAATGCATAATCTTTTATTAGCAGGTGGACCTTTTTTATTCTTCTGTTGTCAACAGCGCGGATCGTGAATGTATATTTGTCCCAGGTGATTTTTTCGTTTTGAAGCGGAATTTCTTCTCTTAGTTCAAGAATTAATCCGGCCAAAGTATCCGCTTCTCCTTTTACTGTATCAAAAATCCGGTCATCGGCATTAATGATTTTACATAAATCGTTTAACGAAATTTTTCCTTCAAAGATGTAGTTGTGTTCATCGATTTTTTCAAAATCAATCTCGTCGTCCACACTATCGGATTCATCGCTAATTTCTCCCACAATTTCTTCCAGAATGTCTTCCATGGTTACTATTCCCGATGTTCCGCCATATTCATCCACTACGATGGCCATGTGTATTTTTTTTTCCTGAAAGTTTCGGAGCAGGTCGTTGATTTTTTTGTTCTCGGGAACAAAAAAGGCCTCCCTTAGCAATTTCTGCCATTCAAAATCATCTTCTCTTTTCAGATACGGTAGCAAATCTTTGATATACAGAATACCCGTAACCTGATCAAAGTTATTTTTAAATACCGGTATTCGGGAAAAATTGGAATTGGCAATGGTTTTTAGCAACGCAGGAAAAAATGTGCTTTCTTCTACTGCAACTACATCCACCCGCGATTTCATGATTTCACTCACTTCAATGTCGCCGAATTTTGCAATCCCTTGTAGTATTTTTTTTTCTTCTTCCGGCTGCGATGAATCGATGGTCATGTTTACTGCATCCGAGAGGTCGTCTCGACTGATATCGAATCCTTTACGTTTAATTTTTTTATCGATGATGCCCGTGGATTGTACCAGGAGGAATATTATCGGATAAAAGATAATATGCAGAATTCGTAACGGTTTTGCCATAAGTTGTGCAAACCGGACGGGGTATTTTGTGGCAATTATTTTGGGGAGAATTTCTCCAAAAAGAAGCAGAACCGAGGTAACAATTACCACTTCGATGATAAATTGCAGCACTTTGGAATCAGAAAGATTGAGTATTTTTTCCGATACATAAGTAAAAATGAGAATAATGGCCACATTGACAAAATTGTTGGTTACCAGAATGGAACCAAGCAGGTCGCTTCGGTTTTCCAGATGTTGAATTACCAGGATAGCGGATTTTTCTTCATTTTTTCTGAGGTGCTGCAGCTGTTGTGGGTTAAGCGAAAAATAGGCTACCTCCGATCCGGAAATCAGCCCGGAAATCAGCAGTAACAGTAGAATCATTAGCAAAGCAATAATGACGGTAGCGTTAAAGGTACTGTGTTGCAGGTTTGTTAATAGAACCATACATACCGAAAACGGATCAGAATCTGTTGTTATCAAGTCGGATACTATTGTTTGCCACAAAAGTAATAAACAATACGATAAAAATGAAGAGAGGAGTGAAAACCTATCTGAAAGATAGCCTTTTCGCTCCTCTGCAATGTTATTACTTCACACTAAAAGGGAAGATCATCCTCTGGATTTTCCTCGGGAGGCGTATCTGTATTTTGTGGTGTGGAAGTATTTTGCGTTACAGTCGACGATGCTGCGTTTGTGCCGCCATTCGTATTACTATCAACCCGATCGAGCATAACCAGCGAATCACATAAAACTTCCGTGAAGTATTTTTTTATCCCTTCTTTGTCTGTGTACTCGCGGGTTCTGAGTCGTCCTTCCACATATACCTTACTCCCTTTATGGAGGTATTTTTCTACCACCTCTGCCAATCCTCGCCACACTGTAATTGTGTGCCATTCGGTTTGATCCACGCGCTGTCCTTCACGATTTCGGTACGATTCAGTAGTGGCCATACGAAAAGTAGCTTTTTTTAAATTTGTTTCAATCGCTACTACATCCGGGTCATTCCCCAGATTGCCCACTAAAATTACTTTATTCACTCCTGATGCCATAATTCATTTTTTTAGGATTGTTACTACAAATTTACAAAATTATTTCTGATGTCTGTTAATACCGAAATGGCCAAAAAATAACCCATCGACTTCAAAAAATTTCTTTGAGTCGTTCATGTTGTGCCAGAAATTTGCTTATTAATGCACTTACAGGGTAGAGGGGAAGTGTTTCCCGGTCTGTTTCTATCCAATGTGCGTCAGTTTGAAAGACTGTTTCAGTTGAAAAGGTGAAAAATCTAGCGTTAAGTTTTTGATGACTTAGTATGTGGCTATAATCTGATGAGATGGAAAGTAATACCGGGTGCGTAGGGAAAGGAATCCCGTCGTCTTCAATTTTCCGGAGTACCTGTTCCGGTTTAAGAAGTGTATCTGTTTCAATAACAGGGAATTCAAATAAATGATATCCGATATCTTCCGGGTTGGTGCGTTGAATCAGATAAGTGCTTTTCCTGGTTGTATGCAACAGTACGATATAATTTAAAAAGCGTTCTCGAATAGATTTGTTTTTGATTTTTACCGGGAGGATGTTTTGCAGGTTATCCTGGTTGGCTTTGCATGAGATGCGGAGGGGGCATTGGGGGCATTGCGGTGATTTTGGCTTGCATACGGTAGCTCCAAGCTCCATAATGGCCTGATTGAACGTTCCCGGATCCTGCTTTGGCATAAGTTGAACGGCAATATCCCGTATGATACGGATCCCCTTAGAGGAATTCACGGGCTCATGGATTCCAAAATATCGTGAAAAAAAACGAAGTGCGTTGCCATCAATGGCAGGTATTGGAGTATTCCAGGCTATGGAAGCAATGGCACCCGCGGTATATTCACCGATTCCGGGAAGCGAAAGAAGTTCAGGATAAGCCGACGGAAATTTGCCGCCAAACGATTGCATAATCATTTTTGCCGCCAAATGAAGGTTACGGGCTCTGGAATAATACCCCAGACCCTGCCAGAGTTTTAACACTTTTTGCTCCGGAGCTTCTGCCAACGATTCGACAGAAGGAAATGCTTCCATAAAACGCAAATAGTATGCAATGGCTTGATTTACACGTGTTTGTTGGAGCATTACCTCCGATATCCAAATGGAATAGGGTGTTTTATTCTTCCGCCATGGAAGTTCTCTTTTGTGCGTAGTGTACCATTCGGTAAGCTGTTGCTGAATCATCATGAATATTTCTGAACAAATTTATGCTGAGCGATTTAGAAAAAAAAATTATAAGTTGAGGTGTTTGTAACTTTCAAAAAAAAATTATCTTTGCAACCCGGCGAAACGGTAATATTAATTTTTAAAATACAGTAATTATGACAAAAGCAGAAATTGTAGCAGAAATTGCCAATAAAACAGGAATTGAGAAAGTCGCTGTTCAAGCAACAGTTGAAGCATTCATGGATTCAGTAAAAGATAGCATGAGTCGTGGTGAGAATGTTTACCTCAGAGGTTTTGGTAGTTTTACCATTAAAAGACGCGCTGAAAAAACTGGCCGTAATATTTCTAAAAACACCACTATTATTATCCCTGCTCACAATATTCCGGCTTTTAAGCCTGCGAAAACTTTTATTCATGCAGTAAAGGATAGCGTTAAATAATTTTATTTCACATTAAAATCTTATACAATGCCGAGCGGTAAAAAAAGAAAGAGACATAAAATGTCAACACATAAACGTAAAAAACGTTTAAGGAAAAACAGGCACAAGAAAAAATAATCTCCTGTTATGTGTAATGAAATTTCTGCCATATAACGCATTGTTTTATTGCTGTTATATGGTAGAAATTTTCTTTAACTTCGGACTCAATCAACGGTAACTTGAAAGACAGGGCAAACATTTTCGGGACCATGATGAAGGAGGACCGGTTTGAATAAAGAACTATACGTAGACGCCAGAAAGGCAGAGGTTGAAATTGCATTGCTTGAAGATAAATACCTCGTTGAGCTACATAAAGAGAAAAGCAATAATGACTACTCGGTTGGGGATATTTATCTTGGCCGGGTTAAGAAGGTTATGCCAAGCCTTAATGCCGCGTTTATTAATGTAGGTCACGAAAAGGATGCCTTTCTTCACTATCTTGACCTTGGGCCTCAGGTAAAAACATTAATCCGGTACACAAAACAAGCACAACTTAATACGCCGAACCTTAATATTACTAATTTTCGACCCGAAAAGGATATTGAGAAGACAGGGAAAATTTCGGGGGTGCTCTCTCAGGGCGATCATATTCTCGTTCAGGTTACCAAAGAACCCATATCTACAAAAGGGCCCCGTGTAACTTCTGAAATTTCTTTTGCTGGCCGTTATCTTGTTCTGGTACCTTTTTCAAACCGGGTTTCCATCTCCCAAAAAATTAAAAGTGTTGAAGAAAGAAATCGTCTGAAACGTCTTATCGCCAGCATCCGGCCCAAAAATGTGGGTATTATTATCCGTACTGTGGCCGAAAATAAACTCGTCGCTGACCTTGATGCCGACCTGAATGATATCTATGGGAAATGGCAGGCGGTATCCAAAAAATTACAAAAAGCGAAAGCAACGGAAAAGATTCACTGCGAACTTGATCGTACTTCCGCCATTCTTCGCGATATCCTCAGTGAGTCGTTTAACAGTATTACAACGAACGATCCTAACGTGTATGATGACTGCAAAAATTATTTGCGCCAGATTGCACCCGAAAAGGTCGATATTGTTAAACTGTATAAAAACCGACAACCAATATTTGAATTTTTTGGTATCGATAAACAGATTAAGAATTCTTTTGGGAAAATCGTTACGATTAAAAGCGGTGTTTATCTGATTATTGAACACACAGAAGCACTTCATGTTATTGATGTCAATTCCGGTCATCGGGTTAGTTCCGGTCAAAATCAGGAATCGAATGCAGTAGAAGTGAATCTTGAGGCTGCGGATGAAATCGCCCGGCAACTCCGGTTACGTGATATGGGAGGAATTATTGTGATCGATTTTATCGATATGCATGAACCCGGGAACCGAAGGAAACTCTATCAAAGGCTGAAAGATGCCATGGCCAAAGATAATGCGAAGCATACGATACTTCCACCGAGTAAATTTGGCCTTGTACAGATCACCCGTCAGCGGGTAAGGCCCGAAATGAGTGTTTCAATTCTTGAAAAATGCCCCGCTTGCGGTGGTACGGGTGAAATTAAACCCAGCATTATCCTCGTGGATGAAATTGAAAATAACCTCCGGTATCTCATTCAGGAACAAAATGAAAAAAACTTGAGGATAATGGTACATCCTTATATTCATGCGTATATCACCAAAGGATTTTATACCATGCGTATGCAATGGGCCCGCCGGTACCGTGCCAAAATTACGGCATCGCCCAATGCTGAATACCATATTATGGAGTACCATTTTTTTAATAAAGACGGGGAAGAGATAAAAATCTGATAACCGGCCTTTCTTATTTAAAAAATGTATTTTTGCCTCTATGGAAAAAGTTGTTAGCGGAATCAGGCCCACAGGAAACCTGCATCTGGGAAATTATTTTGGTGCAATGCGTAATTTTGTAAAAATGCAGGAGACGCATACGTGCTTTTTTTTTATTGCCGATTATCACTCCCTTACTACTCATCCTAAGCCCACCGACCTGCATAATAATGTCCGGATGGTGTTAGCCGAATACCTGGCAGCCGGCCTGGATCCCGCGAAAGCTACCATTTATATTCAAAGCGATGTACCGGAAACAACCGAATTATATCTCTTGCTGAATATGAATGCTTATCTTGGCGAATTAGAAAGGTGTACCTCTTTTAAGGATAAAGCCCGTCAACAACCGGAAAATATCAACGCCGGCCTGTTGACTTATCCAACGTTGATGGCGGCTGATGTTATCATCCATAAAGCCCGGAAAGTGCCTGTGGGAAAAGACCAGGAACAGAACCTGGAAATGATGCGTACTTTTGCCCGTCGTTTTAACCGTATGTATCAGGAAGATTTTTTTCCTATCCCTGATGCCTACAATTTTGGCGAGGCTTTGGTAAAAATTCCAGGACTGGACGGAAGTGGTAAGATGGGAAAATCAGAGGGTGCGGGAAATGCAATTTTTTTGGGCGAGGAACCGGCTTCCATCCGCAAGAAAATTATGCGTGCGGTGACCGACAGTGGTCCGGTAAGCCCGAACCAGGAAATGCCTGAGCCCATAAAAAATCTATTTACTCTGTTACGTGTGGTTTCCAAACCCGATGTGGTCGCCTGGTACGAGCAGAAATACCAATCTGCAGATATCCGTTATGGCGAGTTAAAAAAGCAACTCGCGGAAGATATGATCGCTTTTACAACACCTTTCCGCCAACGTATTCATGCGTTAATCCATGATGAAACCTACCTGAGTAAAGTTGTTCGTGAAGGTGCTGAAAAAGCACGCCATAGCGCGCAGCATACGATGCAGGAGGTCCGTGATATTATCGGGATTAAGAAATTTTGAAGGGGTTGAGTTAAAATTTGATAAAATTAGAGGCTGCCTTTTTGGACAGCCTCAATTTTTTTTGTGACCTTCAAAAAAAGCCCTTGTTAGGGGCTGCTTTGTTGTGGCATCGACTGGAATCGAACCAGTGACACAAGGATTTTCAGTCCTCTGCTCTACCAACTGAGCTACGACGCCGTGGATAAGTGGGTGCAAATTTACAAAAGATTATTTATTACGCAATATTTTTTTTTGCCCTTTGCAATATTTTGAGAAATTTTAACAATGTGCTCAGAATGAAATTATTACTTTTGTGATCCTATGAATTTAGTTGTGGATAGCGGAAATACACTTTGTAAGGTGGCACTTTTTTCCGGTGGTAAATTCCTCCGTAGCGACCGTACGTCTAACCTGACTGCTGCTTTTTTGGATCATTTTTTAGGCTTCGCCCGCCCCACCCAAATATTTCTTAGTTCGGTACGCGCTACCGGGGCGGAGGAGCGAGGGCTGTTGTCAGCCTATGGAGATGTTATGACTTTTGCTGAAGCGAAGCATATTCCTTTAAAAATTGCCTATGCCACCCCTCAAACGTTGGGTTCTGATCGGATTGCGGCTGCCGTGTACGCCATTTCACAGTTTCCGGGTGAAAATGTCTGTGTAATTATTGTTGGGAGTTGTATTACGGCTGATTTGGTTACGGCTGATGGCATATACCAGGGTGGAACCATTTCGCCCGGGCCCGAAATGCGGTTGCATGCCTTGCATTTCTTTACCGGAAACCTTCCTGAACCGGAGTTCGTCCCCGTGGAAACCCTTCCCGAAACATCAACAGCGGCCTGTATTCAGGCAGGGGTTTTCAGCGGTGTACTCGCTGAGATTGAGTATTATATCCGGTATTACAGGCAACATTTTCCGGGGCTTCACGTTATCGTTTCCGGAGGTTTTATTTCCTCTTTTGAAAAAAAAATTAATTATCCCATCTTTGCACAAAATGATATTGTGCTCAAAGGGCTCAATTTAATCTTAAATTATAACATTGAACACACTGAAAAATAGAATTCTGCGATTGTGGTTAATCATCACGATCCTGCTGCCGGCATCGTATGCTTTTTCACAGATTAACTCCCCTTATTCCAATTTTGGCCTTGGAAATCTTCAAAGCGGAAAGTCAATTTTTTATAATTCAATGGGAGGTATCGGAATCGGAATGGGTAGTGATTTATATATCAACCCATCGAACCCTGCCACTTATGCCGCTTTCGATACGCTCTCCTTTGTTTTCGATATGGGGGTGTATACGAAATCCGTAACGCTTAACACGATCCGTCAATCTGAGTCGTACAACAACGCCGGCATCGATTATATCACCTTTGCCTTTCCCATTGCCCGATGGTGGAAAACCAGCCTGGGGCTGCTTCCTTACAGCCAGGTGAATTATGCCATGAACAGCCGGCAAAACCTGCCAGGCGTTGGAAACCTCGAATACAATTATGAAGGATCCGGAGGTATTAACAAGTTTTACTGGGGCCATGCAGTGAAATTTGGCAACGAAAATTATCTCTCCCTTGGCGCAAATGTAAGTTATTTGTTTGGCACAGTTACCGATAAGCAATCCGCATCTTTTCCCGATTCTGTTTTCTTTTTGTATACCAAGAATATCGGATCATTAACCTATAAAGATTTATGTTTTGATTTTGGGGCCTATTTTAACTATGAATTTGGAAAGGATAACGATTATGTACTGGGTTTGGGAGCGGTATATGCGTTGGGCGAAAATGTAAACGCTTCCCGCAGCCGTTTAACCTATACCTATATATTATCCAGTCTTGGTGTAGATTACATCAAGGATACGCTTTATTATGTTAAGGATCTTGAGGGTACGGTTGGCATGCCTCAGACCCTTGGCGCCGGATTTTCTTTTAAGAAAAAAAATAAATGTCATTTTGGTGCCGATGTAGAATACCGGAACTGGGAAGATTTTCACATTTTTAATGTGAATGAAAAGATGGAAAATTCGTTGAGGTTTGCTGCCGGAGGACAATTTATGCCCGGAGGAGAAACGGTTGGGAACTACTGGAACTGGGTGCGTTATCGCGCCGGATTTTATTATCATAAGTCGGCTTTACAGATTGAGGAAACGGCCATCAATGAATTTGGCATAACTTTTGGAATAGGGATGCCACTGCGCCGAAGCCGGTCTACAATAAACCTTGGTTTTGAAATCGGAAGCAGGGGTACCTCCAATGAAGATTTAATTAAAGAAACTTTTTTAAACCTTCGGCTGGGATTTTCGATCTATGAAAATTGGTTTATCAAACAAAAATTTAATTAAATTCGCATACTTTAACAGGTGATTAACAACACGAAAGGAACACATATGAAAGCAAAGGTTGTATTATTATTGCTCATGATGACATTTTCTGCCCCACTATTGGCCGGAGATGTTTCATTTACTGCCGATGGCCCCGATGATGAACCCAAGTATGGTCAGGATAGTATCCAATGTTTGACAAATATTTCGCTTTATCGCGAATTTTTTAAGCAATGGAAAAAAAGCGGCTATAGGAGTGAATCGGTAAAAGATGCCATTAAGCCTTGGCGCTGGGTGTTCCTGAATTGCCCCAAAGCCTCTCTTTATACTTATGTCGACGGGACCCGGATTCTTGGCTATTTGATTCAGAATGCAGCCAGTCCTGAAGATGAGGCAGCATACATTGATACCTTGATGTTGTTATACGATACCCGTATTAAATATTTCGGTCAGGAAGGGTACGTGTTAGGTCGTAAAGGACTCGAACGGTTTGGGTATAATAACAGCGACATCGAACCTACTTATCAAATGCTGGCCCGTAGTATTGAGCTCGAAGGGAATGAAGCCGAATATGCTGTTGTCGACTTGTTTTTCCGTCTGACCATTGAAATGTACACCTCTGGGAAAGCTGAAAAAAGTTTGATTCTAGATAATTATGATCTGTTGACTAAAATAGTGGATTATAATATTGCTAACAATAAAAAATATGGCTCTTATTATGAGAGTGTTAAGGGAAATATTGAAAGCAGTTTTGAACCCTTTGCCTCTTGCGAGGATCTGATTCCGCTTTATACACAGAAATTTGAGACGGAACCTGAAAATATCGAATTACTTAAGAAAATTGCTTCCATGCTCGATAACAAAGGGTGTGACGATAGCCCGCTTTATTTTGATGTATCTGTACAATTGCATAAACTCGAGCCCTCGGCAGAGTCTGCATTTCATATCGGAAAAATGATGTACAACAAGCAGAATTATACCGAAGCCATTGAATACCTTACTGAAGGCCTGGGTATGGAAGACCCTGAAATGCTTGAAACCTGCTATTTTGCTCTTTCCGACAGTTACAAAAACGTGAATGATTTTCCGAATGCTGTGAAAAATGCCAACGAGGTGATTAAACTGAACCCCAACGATGGCCGTCCTTATATTTTGATTGGTGATATGTACGCCGAAGCCGCCGGAAATTGTGGCAGTAATGATTTAGAGAAAAAGGCCCCGTACTGGGCTGCAGTCGATAAATATATTCAGGCCAAGCGTATCGACTCTTCGCTGGCTGATGTTGCGAATCAGCGGATTTCTGCCTATAGTAAGCAGTTTCCCAACGCGGAAATGATTTTCTTCCACGATTTATCCGAAGGCCAGTCGTATACGGTTCAATGCTGGTTTACTGAGAAAACAATAATACGTGCAGCAAAGTAATATAACGCATTGCTTTTTTTCCGGGATATGGATACCCCTCCATATCCCGGAATTTATTCTATTAAAAACTTATGGCTAAAACCTGGATTTGGATACTATCTTGCCTTTTCCTATTGGTTTATCTCTTGTTTTCAGGGTGTTCCAATAATATGGAAACCGTGAAGGAAATGACTCTGCCCCGGGATACTACCCCCACTGAATCGGCTTTCAATGTAACCATGCATTATAGCGAACAAGGCAGAATTCAATTTACGCTAACGGCTCCCAGGCTCGATCGGTTTTCTACCAATTCTCCCTTTGTCGAATTTCCCGAAGGCCTTCATGTGGTCTTTTTCGATAGCACCGGAATCGTGAAGTCCGAGTTATCGGCTAACTATGCCATTAGCTATGAGTCAAAGAAAATAATGGAGGCCCGCGAGGACGTTGTGGTGGTGAATCATGAAAAAGAACAGACACTAAATACTGAACACCTGACTTGGGATCAAAAAAAGCATATCATATTTTCAGACGAATTCGTGAAGATTACTACCAAAGAACATGTTATCTTTGGCAATGATGGGTTTGAATCTGATGAAGAATTTAATAAATGGACTATACGGAAAATTTCCGGAACGCTTGATATCGAATCATAAGAGTATATTATCTATTCATGAATAATAATTTGCTGTTAATACTTGTTACAATTTTAATGAGTGCCCTGTTTTCCGGAATGGAAATCGCTTTTTTAAGTGCCAACAAACTTAAAATTGAACTCGATCGTAATAAAGGTTCTCTCTCGGCTCAGGTGATCGCCTGGTTCTCAAGAAATCCATCGCGGTTTATTAGTGCATTACTCCTGGGAAATAATATTGCACTCGTTATTTATGGTATCGCTATTGCTAATCTCCTTGACCCGTTTATTTTGAGTGTTTTGCCTCTCCGCTTATCTTCCGGGGTTTTAATACTGCTTATCGAAACTACTATTTCTACGCTTATTATTCTTTTTACTGCCGAATTTTTACCCAAAATCCTCTTTCGGATCAATCCTAATTCCATCCTTAAGGTTTTTATCATTCCCATTAGTGCTTTTTATATTGTATTATATCCAATAAATCAGATTTTTGTTTTTATCAGTGAATTATTCTTAAGAAAAATTTTTCGCGTAGATACCATGTATCAGGATTATGTTTTCGGGTATGCCGATTTGAACAGTTATCTGGAATACAGTACACCGGAAGAGGAAGCCCATAACGATTTTATGGATGAGATTCACTTGATGCAGAATGCGATTGATTTTCGAACCATAAAGCTTCGGGAATGCATGACCCCGCGAACCGAGATTGAAGGGCTCGAAATCAACGATTCTATCCGTAATCTTAAAGAAGCCTTTATCCGTACGGGATTATCCAAAATTGTGATTTACGAAGAATCGATGGATAACATTACTGGCTATTGTCATAGTTTCGACCTGTTTAAAAATCCGGAAAAGATCAGCGATATCCTTAAGCCCATTGTGATTGCTCCCGAAACCATGCTGGCACACCGCGTGATGACCCAGTTCATTACCGATCATAAGAGTATGGCCGTTGTTGTAGACGAATTTGGTGGTACTTCGGGAATTGTTACCATGGAGGATGTGCTGGAAGAAATACTTGGGGAAATTGAAGATGAATATGATGATGAAGATCAGGATCTTGTGGAAGTACAAAAAAGCAGTAGTGAATATATTTTTTCCGGGAGGCTGGAAATTGATTATCTGAATGAAAAATATACCCTGCAACTTCCTGTTTCAGAAGAATATGAAACCCTGGCTGGGCTTATCATTCAAATTCATCAGAGTATACCCGTGGAAGGAGATGTGATTCGTTCTGCGGGCTTTTCGTACCGAATTCTTCAGGCCTCCAACAACAAGATCGAAAAAGTGTTCCTTACCCGTGTGTAGTTGAAACAGATTCAATGTTTTCCGTATTTTTCGCCACAGGTAAGGTAATGTAAATTAAATTTTTAATCTTAAACATTCTTGTTTACATTTGCAACCTTAAAAAAACTGATAAATAGATTTAGAAATGGCAGTTATTGGAAAGATTAGACAACGGTCAGCACTCCTTATCATCGTAATTGGTGTGGCTCTTGCTGCTTTTATTCTTGGTGATTTCTTTAAAAGAGGACAACGCAGGGATATTAATATTGGAGTAATAGCAGGTGAAAAGATCTCAGTAATCGACTTCAACCGAAAAGTGGATGGTCTTGTTGAGATGCGTGAACGCAGTTCAGGCGAACGGTTAAATGCCGACGACCTCTTCAACATCAAACAGAGTACGTGGACGGAAATGGTTCAGGAAATTATTATGGACGAGCAGTTTGGCACCCTCGGCATTGGAGTAACAGTGCAGGAGCTTAATGACCTGATTCGCGGGGATGAGCCTCATCCTTATATTAAGCAGAATTTTTCCAACCCTCAAACCGGAGAATTTGATCCACAACAGGTGAGCGTTTTTCTCGAGAACCTCAATAATCCTAATGTGATTTCTCCGGATATGCGCCAGAATTATCTTTACCTTGAGTCATTGATAAAAAAAGACCGCATGCAACGGAAGTATTTTTCCCTTCTTTCACAAGGCTATTATATCCCTACTGTTTTTGCCAAAAAGGATTATCAGGATAAAAATCAAAAGGCCCTCTATCGCTTGGTTGCTGCTACTTATAAGTCCATTGAAGACAGTGAGATAGAAGTTACGGATGCCGATTTTAAAGCATATTATGACAAGAATAAATACCGCTATACGCAGGAACCCAGCCGGGATCTTGAATATGTGATTTTTCCTGTAAATGCTACGGAAGAGGATTATCAAGCCCTTGAAAAAAATATTAATGGACTTTTTGAAGAGTTCCGTGAAGCAGAAGCTATTCCCAATTTTGTAAATGCTGTTTCTGATCTGCGTTACGATAGTACGTGGTATAAACCCGAGCAACTGCCCTTGCCTATAACATCGCGTCTCGAAAGAATTGAAGCCGGTGCTTTCGTTGAACCTTTCTTTGAAGATAACACTTTTCATTTTGCGAAAATTATGGAAGTGGCCAATCGCCCTGATTCCATGAAAGCCAGTCATATTCTGATCACTTATAATGGTGCATTCCGAGCAGATCCACAAATTACCCGTAAGAAAGAAGAAGCCAAGGCGTTAGCCGATAGCCTACTTTTAGTCCTCAATACACGGCCGTCGAAACTGGCTGAATTGGCCGCGGAATTTTCCGACGACCCTTCTGCAGAAGAAAACGAGGGCGATTTGGGTTGGTTTATGGACGGAACTATGGTGTTTCCTTTTAATCATTTCGTGTTCTCGAATCCAAAAGGATCTATCGGAATAGCAGAAACCGTTTTTGGTTATCATATTATTCGTGTGGAAGAAAAAGCCAGACCCGAAGAAAAAGTGCGATATGCCCATGTTGCCCGAAACCTTGAACCCAGTGACAGAACCTTTCAGGATATTTTTCTCGAGGCCAGTGAATTTGCAACAAAAAATGCAGATAATGCATCGTTTAATGCAGCGATTGCTGAAAAAGGACTGGATAAACGTACCTCTGAACGTATCACAAATATGGTGAATCGAATTCCGGGCCTTGATTTTAGCCGTGGTATTGTGCAGTGGGCATTTCTTGAATCAACAAGTGCTGGTGACGTTAGCCAGGTTTATTCCTTCGATGATAAATTTGTTGTTGCTTCTTTAAAGGAAATTCATGAGGAAGAGTATCAGCCTCTAGAGGATATCAAGGAAAATATTCGCCCGCTGGTGATTCGTGAGAAAAAGACTGATATGCTTCTTCAGAAAGTTGAATCGGCACTGGCAACCACAAATGATCTGAATGCCCTTGCCAGTCAGCTTGGGGTTACCGTCGAAACGGTTGAAGAAGGCGTATTCAATTCTCCTAATATCCCGAATTATGGTCGTGAACCTGAAGTTGTCGGTACCGTATTTAGCCTGAACCCCGGTGAAACTTCCGGCGCCATCAAAGGAGAGCAGGCCATTTATGTGGTATCTTTGGATAGTTTCCAGGAAGCCGGATTAAAGAATGATTTCAGTCGTGAAGCCACAGCAATGGCCAATCAGTTCCGCACACGCATAAACCGCGAAGCGCCTAAGGCTATTGAAAATGCTAGTCAGATTGAAGATAACCGGTATCTGTATTATTAAAGAATAAAAATGGTCAGGTAAAAAGCCATCCCGTCGGGTTGGCTTTTTTTATTAAAACACGGCCCTTTAAAAACAGAAGGCCTTTACATGGGTATCTTTTCTGTTTTGTTTTACGGAAAGAACAATCACAACAAATCAAGCCGGTAGGAGTCCATCTTAATAAAAATAAAAAGCAGAATGGTGAACGCCCACAGGGAAGACCCTCCATAGCTAAAGAATGGCAGGGGGATTCCAATTACAGGAATTAATCCGATGGTCATGCCAATGTTAATGGTAAAATGAAAAAAGAGGATAGAAGCCACCCCATATCCATATATACGGCTGAATGCCGATCGTTGTCTTTCTGCTACTATAATAATTCGGATAAGCAGGAAAAGAAAGAGTAAAATAATGGTTGTGGTTCCAATAAATCCCCATTCTTCACCAATGGTACAAAAGATAAAATCGGTACTTTGCTCAGGAACAAAATTGAATTTTGTTTGTGTACCCTGCAAAAAACCTTTTCCGGAAAATCCGCCTGACCCAATGGCAATTTTTGACTGATGGACGTTATATCCTGCACCGCGGAGATCTTGTTCAATCCCCAAAAGTACGTTAATCCGCGTTTTTTGATGTTGTTCAAGTACATTATTAAAAGTATAATCCACGGTAAATGTAAAACCGCTGGCGAGTAATCCTCCGAAGATCAGTAGAAAGATTGTTCGTTTTGACTTTCTGAAAATCCAAATCAAAAATAGTATTATCAGCCAGATAAGGCCTAGCACGTAGATTTGTTGAATTAGCAGGGTTAGAAGAAAAATTGCCACTGTAATGCCCGCCAGGATAAAAATATTTCCTGATAATCCTTCTCTGTAAAGGACAAGCATAAGAACAATGTAAACCAGAGCGGAGCCCGTATCGTTTTGTAGAAGAACCAGTATTGCGGGCAAAATGATAATCAGAATGGCTTTTATTTTTGATGTTGTTTTTTTAAGGTCAAAGGTACTTGCTGAAAGGTATTTGGCTAATGCCAGACAAGTGGCAAATTTGGCAAATTCGGAGGGTTGAATAGCAAATCCGCCGATTTGAAACCAGGATTTTGATCCGGCAACTTCTTTTCCAAACAATAAGACTGCCATCAGAAGCCCCAGGAAAAAGATATAGATTGGGAAGGAGAAGGTACTAAAGAACTTAGGATCGGTAAGAAGGATCACTGAAATGATCAGCAGCGCCGTGGCAATCCAGATTAATTGTTTGCCGTAGCTCATGGAAATATCCAAAATGCTGGAGTGTTCGGGAGTGTATGTGGCCGCATAGATACTAATCCATCCAAATAAAACAAGGATAAAGTACAGGATGACCAGGGTGGGGTCGATATTTTTTACAATTGCGCCTCTTTTTCTCATTCGTTTATTTCGCTAGGTTTTTTCAGGAATATGGCTTCATGAATACGCGATTCCATTGATTTTCGGGTGATGGTATCGGTAAGGTATTTTTCGATCATAAGGGAAGCCACCGGCGCGGCCCAGGTGCTTCCATAGCCACTGTTTTCCACTACAACGGCAATTGCAATCTGAGGGTTTTCTTTTGGTGCAAATGCAATGAAAACAGAGTGGTCGTCACCATGAGGGTTTTGTACTGTACCTGTTTTTCCGCAAATACGAATACCTGGAAGTTTTGCATAATAGCGGGCTGTACCTGTCTGCACTACTTGATCCATACCTTCAATAACCAGATTAAAGCTTTCGGGAGATATAGAGGTTACGATTTTTGGGAAAGAGGGATCAACATATTCGATTTCTCCCTGCGATTGGTAGATTCGTTTTACAAAGTGTGGTTTTACGTAGAAGCCTTTATTGGCAATGGTAGCAACAATGTTGGCCATTTGAAGCGGAGTGAGCAGCAGCTCTCCCTGGCCAATGGCTAATGAGCGTATTGTGAGCGCATTCCAGTGTCCTTCGCCAAAATACTTATTATAATAGCTGTCCTGCGGCACATTACCCGGTTGTTCATTGAAGAGGTCAGTGTTAAAGGTGCTGCCCAGTCCAAAGCTAACGACATAATTTCGCCAGTGGTTAAAACCTTCTTCCGGGGTATCGTATTTATTGATTATACTTTTAAAGGTATTCCAGAAGAATGGATTGCATGATTCTCTGATGGCGGCGACTGGTCCCAGCGGTGTTTCGTGGTGGTGTGTGCAGCGTATGGGCCTCGATTCCGGGCCCTGGCAGGAATATTGGGTGTAGGGAAACAAGACTTTTTCTTCAATGGCAATTAGTGCATTGAGTAATTTAAAGGATGACCCCGGAGGATAGGTGGCCATACTGGCCCGGTTGTACAATGGTTTATTGATGTCGTCGCGTAAAATTTTGTAGTTCTGGTTGCGGATTCTTCCTACCAGAAGGTTTGGGTCGTATCCGGGAGAAGAGACAAATGAGAGAATTTCGCCCGAAGAAGGTTCGATGGCTACCACACTTCCTTTTTTGTTTTTCAAAAGGAATTCGCCATATTCCTGCAATTCAAGATCCAACGTAGTCATTAAATCATTGCCGCGTATGGCTGAGGTATCATAGGCTCCGTTTTGATAGGCTCCTTTTTCACGGTTGTGTACATCTACGAGTACGACTTTAACTCCTTTTTTCCCGCGCAAATCATTTTCATATATGCTCTCCAGCCCGCTGATTCCAATATAATCGCCTTGTCGGTACCATGGATCTTTTTTAAGGTGGCCCGTATTTACTTCCCCGATATAACCCAGCGTTTGGGCTGCAACAAGGAAAGGGTATTTTCGAAGTGTACGTGGCTGAACGTAGAACCCCGGGAATTTGAACAGTTTTTCTTCCAGGTAGGCATAATCTTGTTTGGATATCTGACTTATAAATACCGATGGTTTATACCGCGAAAATTTTGCTGCTTTTGAATAGTATTCGGTGTACTCTTGCGGGGTGATGTTCAGTAACATGCAAAATTCTAATGTGTCGATATTAATTGCCTGCCGTGGGATAATCATCAGGTCGTAAACCGCTTCATTTACAACCAGCATGCGGTGATTCCGGTCATAAATCAATCCCCGTGCCGGGTATTGCGTTATTTCGCGCGTGGCATTTCTGTTTGCATATTGCTTGTAAGTGTCATCCACCACTTGTAAAAAAAGCAACCGGAACCAAAAGGTCATTCCAACAAGAACAATAATACCCATGATGATGTACTGTCGGGCAGAAAATGGATCCTTACGCATGGGGTTTGTTTTTTTTACAAATATACTATGCAAAAATGTGGAAGCGAAAAAATATCTTACATTTGCGCCATGATGAATCAGGAAGACCATTTTAAGAAAATTATATCCCATGCCAAGGAGTATGGGTTTGTATTTCCGTCGAGTGAAATATACGACGGGTTGGCTGCAGTTTACGATTACGGGCAATATGGTTCAGAGTTGAAAAATAACATTAAAGCCTACTGGTGGAAGTCGATGGTGCAGTACCACACCAATATCGTGGGTATTGATTCGGCAATTTTTATGCATCCTGTCGTTTGGAAAGCTTCCGGGCATGTGGATGCGTTTAATGATCCGATGATTGATAATAAAGATTCCAAAAAAAGATACCGCGCTGATGTTTTGGTAGAAGATTATCTGGCAAAAATTCAGGCGAAGATTGATAAGGAGGTAGAAAAAGCGCAAAAACGATTTGGGGATACTTTTGACAAAGCGCAATTTGTTGCTACCAATCCCAGAGTGGTGGGTTATACTACGACAATCCATGAGATTAGTACCCGGTTATATCAGTCTATGGAGCAGAACGACCTTGCAGGAATTCGTCAGTTGATTGAAGATCTGCAGATTGCCTGTCCCCTTTCCGGTTCCCGCAACTGGACCGATGTGCGGCAATTTAACCTGATGTTCTCCACGCAAATCGGATCGTTAAGTGAAGATGCAAATACAATTTATTTACGCCCGGAAACGGCACAGGGTATTTTTGTCAATTACCTGAATGTTCAGAAATCAGGCCGGATGAAGATTCCTTTTGGAATTGCTCAGATTGGAAAAGCTTTCCGAAACGAAATTGTGGCCCGGCAATTTATTTTCCGTATGCGTGAATTTGAACAGATGGAAATGCAGTTTTTTGTCCGTCCGGGAACAGAGCTGGAATGGTATAATTACTGGAAGGAAACCCGTGTAAAATGGCACCGCTCGCTGGGAATGCCTGAAGATTCATACCGTTTGCACAATCATGAAAAACTGGCCCATTATGCGAATGCGGCAGCCGATATAGAATTTAAATTTCCATTTGGATATAAAGAACTGGAAGGAATTCACAGCCGTACTGATTTTGATCTCAAAGCACATGAGCAGTTCAGTGGCAAAAAAATGCGCTACTTTGACCCGGAACTGAATGAGAGCTACATTCCTTATGTGGTTGAGACTTCAATTGGGGTCGACCGGATGTTTCTGAGCATTCTGACCCATGCCTACACCGAAGAGCAGCTGGAGGATGGCAGCGAGCGTGTTGTGATGAATATTCCTCCGGTGCTTGCGCCTGTGAAGGCCGCCGTACTTCCTCTGGTTAAAAAAGATGGATTGCCGGAGAAGAGTAAAGAGGTATTTGATGCGTTGAAGTATGATTTTATGTGTCAGTACGATGAAAAGGATGCCATCGGCCGCCGCTATCGTCGTCAGGATGCCATTGGTACTCCCTATTGTATTACAATCGACCATCAGACGCTGGAAGATAATTCGGTAACGATTCGCGAACGGGATACCATGCAACAAGACCGGATTCCGGTTGAGAAGATGAACCAGATTATTGCTGAGCGTATTAAGCCCCGACAGTAAACCAGACGATTTTTGACGCTTTTTTACCGGTGGGTTATTTATGGATATTTTCAGATTTGATTGTGGAAGTATTCTTAGGTTTTCCTGATCAATTCCCTGATTTCTTTTTGAATAGTGGTTAAACGGCTTTGTGGAATATGGAATTTTTCCAGGCATTCAGGCTTTTCCTCCACCTCACGGCAGAGTACGATGCCCTCTTCCATGAGGCTGTTTTTTTCTCTTTGGGTAAGTGCTTTGATACTGGTAATCGGATGAAATCCGTTTTGGTCGATAAGGTCTTTCAGGCTGCTTCCAGCAGGAAAGTCCCATGAGATCAGGTTTAACCCGGCGCAGCGCCCATACTGTTCTGCGTCTTCAGTGAAGCGTGTGTTCGTTATGATATAGGGGACAAAATTTGTATTCCGGAGTGCTCCTTCTTTTTCCAGCCGTGCTTTAATATCTTCCATTCGGGAATGAACATAAAGGCTCACTTTCACATCACTTTTTGCACTTTCTGCCCGGTGAAATTTACATTCCGCCATAATGATTTGTTCGTTTTTTTTCCCTACAACGTCCATTTCATGTTGTACACATTGGCCAGCGACAAGTATGCCGGTTTGTACGTCGTAACCCTGAGCCTGAAAAATACGTGAAACAAAATGTTCGAAAGGATACCCTGTGGGGCCCATTTGCTGGAGCGCTTTTTTCAGGCGGTATCGGCCAGCACTCCGATGGCTGTTTTTATAGAGAATCCGGTAGGCGATCTGGTAGATTTTTTTCGTTGTGATACCCTCGTAGATACTTTGTTCAACCTGAAGAACTACCTGATGCACTTCATTTTCTGACGCTCCGGAATTTCTAAGCGCACGTTTCAGTTTTTCATTTTCAAATGGCACAAGATCGCCATTATTTTTTTTTACTTTTATGGAGGTTTGACGGGTATTCATTGTAGGAATATTTTGCGATAAATGTAATAAAAAAGGCTGCACTAATTCGTTCAGGCAGCCTTTTAGCAGTAGGAAAAGTTTTTTAATACGTTTTGGCTTCAATTTCGCCCTTGAGTACCATCATTCCATTCATTGCGAGGGCTCCCATTTCGTCCTCTCCAGGGTACACCGAGAGTGGGGCAATAAATTCCACTCTTTCTTTTACATAATTTACCAGGTGTGTATTATAGGCAATCCCTCCGGTTAGAAGTATCCCGTCAACCTTGCCTTTCAGCACGGTGGCCAGTGCACCAATGGATTTGGCAATCTGGTACGACATGGCATTTTGAATCAGAATGGATTGCTGATCACCTTTTTCAACCCTTTTTTCTACTTCGTAGGCGCTGTTTGTTCCGCTGTGGGCTACCAGTCCGCCTTTGCCTTTGAGCATCAGTTTGACCTCTTTTTTTGTATATTTTCCACTGAAGCAGAGGTTGACCAACTGACCGGTAGGCAGGGTTCCTGAACGTTCGGGAGAGAACGGTCCGTCGCCGTCAAGGGCATTGTTAACATCAATGACATAACCTTTTTGATGTGCTCCAACAGAAATCCCTCCGCCTAAATGTGCGATGATAAGGTTTAGCTCTTCATATTTTTTGCCCATTTTTGCTGCGTGTGTTCTGGCGATGGCCTTTTGGTTTAATGCATGAAAGATCGATCGGCGCTCGAATAGGGGGTGGCCGGCAATACGTGCCACATCCTGCATCTCATCCACTACCACGGGGTCGACAATATAGGCTTTTACGCCTGATAATTCTTTGGCGATATCCTCAGCAATTAGCCCGCCCAGATTGGAGGCGTGTTCTCCTAACGGACTGTGCACCAGATCGGCTTTCATTTTTTCATTCACCTCGTATATCCCACTGGGAATGGGTTTTACTAATCCTCCGCGACCTACCACTGCGTTAATTTCACGCAGTTCAATGCCGGCTTCTTTAAGCTCCTTTAAAATTATTTCTTTCCGGAAGGAAAATTCATCTGTGATTTTTTCGAACCCTTTTAATTCTTCCGAAGTGTGTCGTAAGGTTTTTATGAAAATTTCATTTTCATTTTCGTAAACCGCAATTTTTGTGGAAGTAGATCCCGGGTTGATGGCCAATACTTTCATTCGTAGTAATTTTTAGTTAAGTACTAACGGAACAATAGGTTTGCAAATCCAATGGGTGTATTTGGTTATCCGCAACTATGCAAGTTTCCTGTTATTAATTTTTTATTTTTTTTCTGCCATCAGGCAGGCTAATGCAATGCAATAATATTTTGAGGCCTCGCTTTCACTTCTTGACATAACAACTACAGGTTTTTCCGTGCCTTGGATCAATCCGGCCAATTCACCTCCGGCAAAAAGCATAAGCCCTTTATAGAAGCTGTTGCAGGCCTCCAGTGAAGGGAATAGCAGCACGTCAGCTTCCCCGTTAATGGGTGTGGGAACCCCTTTTATTGCTACGCTTTCTTTATCACATGCCAGAAAAATATCCAGTGGTCCGTCGACAACGCAGTTTTTGATTTGTCCACGGTCGGCCATTTTCGTCAGCATGGCATAATCGATCGTGTTTGGAAAATCTTCACTAACTTTTTCCGATGCACCGATGAGCGCTACTTTTGGCTTTTGAATGCCAAATGCGTGGGCCATATCCACGGCATAGGTCAGCATCGCCGTTTTTTCTTTAAGCCCGGGGAAGGGAAGAACGGCTGTATCGGTAAGGAACAGAAGTTTAGGATATTTGGGCAATTGAAGGGCACAAACATAGCTCATTACTGCATTGGGTTTCATTAACCCTTTTTCTTTATGAAGCACAGCCCGAAGAAATTTATCCGTTCCTACTAGTCCTTTCATCAAAATATCGGCCTCTTCATTTTTAACTTTGCTAACCGCCATATTAATGGCGGCCTGAGGGTCGGGTGCATCGATGAGTTGAAAAATATCCGGATTAATATTTAATTCGTGGCAACGGGTAATAATTTCTTTTTTATTCCCAATCATAATTGCCTCTGCAAAGCCATGGATTACAGCTTTTGCAATGGCTCCTATTGTGTTGGGATCTTCGGCAACAGCAACTGCAATAGATTTTTTTTCGCCGCTGTTGATTACATAATCGGCCAGTTCGTTGAGTGAGGTTATGGGTTGTGAAAGGGTTTTCATAAGTTATGCATTCATGGCTGCCAATGCGATAGAATAAAGTTTAGTAAGTGTTGAATCACCACGTGATGAGAGGACGCAGGGTACTTTTGCCCCCACCACCATGGCGCCAAGTTCTGCTCCGGCGAGTTTGGTGTTAGTTTTATAAAACACATTTCCGGCTTCAATATTGGGAAACAGAAGGCAGTCGGCGTCTCCGGCTACTTTACCCGTAAGTTTTTTAATTCTGGCACTTTCCGGATCAATGGCCACATCCAGTGCCAGCGGGCCATCCACAAGGGCGTTTTTGATTTGGTTACGTTCGGCCATTTTTGAAAGTATGGTGGCATCGATGCAGGCCTGCATGGAAGGTGTTACTTGTTCTGTTGCAGCGATGACGGCTACTTTAGGCAGTGCAATTTCCAGTGCATGTGCCGTATTAATCAGATAATTGATAATTGCTGTTTTTTGATTCAGATCGGGTGCCGGAATAATGGCCACATCACCAACAATCAGCAGTTTGTTGTAGTTAGGGTTTTCAATCACAGTTACGTGGCTTAACACGGCTTTGGGTGGCATGAGCCCTGTTTCTTTATTCAGGATGGCACGCATATATTTATCCGTACTGACCAATCCCTTCATCAGAATATCGCCTTCTCCTTTATTGATAAGTTCTACTGCTTTGGCGGCCGCTTTAATATCGTTGGATTCGTGTATAATAGTAAATTCCGAAGGATCGATACTTTCTCCCTTACAAATATTCAGGATGGCTTCTTTATCACCGACTAAGATGCCGTCGACAATGCCTTTTTCAACTGCGGCATGAATGGCGCAAATGGAGTGTGCGTCACAGGCATAGGCTCCGATAAGTCTTTTTTTTGGAAGGCTGATAAGCCTTTCGAACATCATTTCGAGCTTTGTTATTGCCATAAAAGTGGACTAATTTAAAGGGTTTACATGGGTTTTTTTCTGGCGCAAAGGTAATAAGAACCGGCAAAAGCACAAAGATTGTTCAGTGGGTTTTTTCCGGAAGTTATTTTTATTGCCATGAAGATACAAAAAAAGAGTATCTTTTGCTCTAATCACCAAAAAAAAGATGGATTTTGCCTATTGTGTGTAGAAATCAATCATTTTATGGATAGCCTCTGTGCAGGTCGGACAAAATACATCGCCCTTAAATGTGTTCATCAGGCAGTCCTGTACCGGCCGGTAAATGCCCTTTGCAGAGTATCCTCCGCCTTCAAATACGCCCAACGTATTTTCGTACGCCTTTGTAGCGGGTGTTGGGATCGGGGTAGTAGGATCCATCAAGTGTTTCCATTTCTTATCGAAATCTACTAATGTTGTAATGTTGGGTTGCCAGGGTTCTGTCTCCAGTGGATAAAAATCATTGTAACTGGTCGAGGAGTCGTAATATTCATCGGCCAGTCCGGCAAAGGCGTGCCCGAATTCATGGATAATTATTTTATCGGAGGCCAGGCTGCCGGTAACGCTAACGGAGTAAAAATTATAGATCGCCCCACCCCCGTATTTGGTTGAGTTTACCAAGATGTAAATTTGGTCGTAGGGCGCATTGGAGGCCAGATCGCGCACTGCATAGTGGTTGTGGGTCATACAGTAGCGTTCTGAATCGAAGGTATAGAATGAGGCATCCATTAGCGTTCTGACGTAAATATTGTCGGCCGGGATGTCAGCGCCGGCCTCTGGTGAGGGGGCTAGAATTCCACGGATATTAAAATCATTAGTGCGTGACTTGTAGGGTTCAAAATTGAAAAGTGCATGGGCAAAATGGTCACAATCTGTGATAAACTTACCCATTTCTTTTTTAGTGTATCCTTCCGGAAGAATTACAATATCGACGGCCTTTTCGGTGTGTCTATTGCCAATATGTACATCGAAGGCAGGGCATGGCATCCGTTGTTCGGTGGAAACGAAGTAATCATCGGGTTGGTATGTCACCTGGTACTTTGGATTAAAAATTCCTTTTTTATCGCGGGCGTAGAGTATGATGTTTGATGCTCTTCGCGGAAGTGGCATAACAACCGATTCATAAAAGCTGCGCGACAGCGTTTTGGACTCGACCGTAGTTTGCCATTCGCCGAAAAGCGAGCTGTATCCCCGGGAGTAGATCATAGCGCCAGAGGCAATATCGTAAACTTCAAAGAAATAGTTGCCATAGCGCAGGGTATCAATACAATTAGTCGTTGTGCCTCCCCAATGGGGCTCAATCCGGAAACCTTCGAAAAAATATTCGTGTGTAGTGGCGGTGCCCGCATGGATATAATCAAGACGCAGGGTATTGGGAAGGAAAAATTCATTGAACCCGGCATACGCCGTCATGCTTATGGCCAGAATCAGCGAGAGGAATAATTTCTTCATGTTTTTTTGCGAAAATAAGAAATAATACAGTGGGTTAATAACCTTGAGTCGTTATTTTTTTTAACCGTTGTGTTTTTATGAAGTAACCCATTGCCGTTTTTTTTGTGTGACCTTGCCTGAGCTGCTGAAGAACCCAATAGAGATAAGGTATAAGTGGAATTGATTTTCATCAATCGGGTGGACGTGCAGCATATTTATTTGAATAGCAACGAATATTTTTGTGCCATAATTGTCGTACGGATCGGATAAGTCGCAATCCTCTCGATGTATGATTACAAAAAGGTGAGCGACTAACCCGTGCAATAAACCCCCGTTGATTTGAGAATGGTTTTTTAACCGATAGAACGTATCTTTTCCCTTGTAGCATCTTTATGGTTTTTATGTTTCAGCCTTAATGTATTCAATTTTTGATTTTCGTCAGAATAATTCGTATTCAAAGGAGTAATATCTAATAATTAATTAGTTGATCAATTTATTGCATCGAGAATAAATAATCAATTATTGAATATTGTATTGATCCGTAAGCATGAATCTGATTCGGAATTGTATAGCTTGCGTCAGTTATTATTTCCGTTTTATTTTGAAAAAAATTTTGATTTTGAATTTCTATTTACGAAGTATATCAACTGGATCCTTTGATTTTTTATCTTAAATCTAATGCTTTTCTTATTTTGCCGTAATTAATGGTTACGTCGTTCCTTTTTTTTGATGGTGTTGCAGGACGAAAAACCGGGAGATTGGGGAACGGGCAGCGAGGATGAAAAGGGGATGGGACGTCGGGAGCAAATCTTATGCCAGAAAAAGGAGGTAAAAGTTTAATATATTGGATATCAATTGTTTGCAGGGTGTGATCTTCGGCTCCACCCTTTAAAAGGGTTTAAATACTTTTAAAGGGTAACCCCCTGACCAAAAACACCACCAATAACACGAAATGCATATTCCCTGACCACACTGTTTTATCCTAAAAATATCTTCAAGGATTTCGCGACACTTTACAAGAAATACCAACA
>Ga0265295_1002500_pt1 | contig 28945 bp, 19 predicted proteins | sample Munlansysbiofilm_FD_192503 | JGI IMG/M metagenome (GOLD analysis project Ga0265295, IMG submission 192503) | Leachate microbial communities from a municipal landfill in Southern Ontario, Canada - Methane capture system biofilm | ecosystem: Engineered > Solid waste > Landfill > Unclassified ... | reverse complement strand
TCGAGCTGGCTCGCAAAAGAATCTTCTGGCTGCTGTTTTTAATGATTTCCGCTACCTTCACCAGCTTCATTATCCAGGGTTATGAGATGGCTTTGGCCAGTGTCGTGCTCTTGGCGGCCTTCATCCCGATGCTGATGGATACAGGCGGAAATGCCGGATCACAATCTGCCACCCTCATCATTCGCGGCATGGCTTTGGGAGAGATTGACATGAGGGATTATTTCCAGGTGTTTTGGAAAGAGGTCCGGGTCAGCGTCATCGTCGGCATAGTTTTGGCTGTGGTCAATTTCGCCAGGATCTGGCTATTTCATCATGACATGCTGCTGGCCATGACGGTGTCGCTGGCGCTGCTCTTTACGGTTATTTTGGCAAAAACTGTGGGATGCACCTTGCCGATCGTGGCGCGGAAACTCAAAATTGACCCGGCTATTATGGCAGCTCCCATCATCACCACGATCGTGGACGTGCTTTCTCTGCTGGTTTATTTTAAGCTGGCAGTGGTACTCTTGCATCTATAGCAGGAGTACTTTTCTTTCCCATGACCCAAGGTAGGGGCTTTTGGTAAAAGCCCGGATCCCCCCAAGTTATGATCGAGGGAATGTTTTTGAGCGTTATGATCGACGGGATGTTTTGGGCGTTAGGCCCAACGCCCCTACAGGCACGATCATCGCACTATGATCAAAGCGTAAAAGAGGGCATTTACCAGCGCTATAGTCTATAAATATCCACAAATTGTCTCCAGGGAGCCGCTTTAGCTTAGTTTTTTGTTGACATCTTTGGCATAGCTGAACTTATGGCATATATAGGTGGAAAAGTATAGCAAGATGGAAATTATAAAAACACAGTCCCTGATCAAGGATTACCTGCTGGGCAAAGTCAGAGTTCGCGCTTTGGCGGGAATAGAGCTCAGCATTATAAACGGTGAATTTGTGGCCATTATGGGCCCCTCCGGATCCGGTAAAAGCACGCTGATGCACATCATCGGCTGTCTGGACAGCCCCAGCGAAGGGGAGTATTATCTGGATGGCGATTTGGTGAGCAAACTGCCCAAATCAGCCCTGGCAGGCATCCGCAATCGCAAAATCGGCTTTGTTTTTCAGTCCTTTAACCTCTTGCCGCATCTCAACGTGCTCAAAAACGTGGAACTGCCGCTGATGTATTCCGGGCTGTCTGCCCGCAAGCGCAAAGAACAAGCCAGCCGGATTTTGGACAGTGTGGGGCTCTCGGACCGCCTGAAACACAAGCCCAATGAGCTTTCCGGAGGCCAGAGACAGCGGGTGGCAATTGCCCGGGCGATAGTGAATAATCCTTCTATTCTTTTGGCAGATGAGCCTACCGGAAACCTGGATTCTCAGGCCGGTGGCGACATCCTGGAAATCTTTAACGACCTGCACAAAGCCGGCAATACCGTGATCATGGTAACACACGATCGCGCAGTAGCAGAGCGGGCTGATCGCATCATAGAAATTCGCGACGGAATGATCCACAATGGCGATCTCGCTGACTGAATCCGTACAGATCGGTGTAAATGACATCCTGACGCGCAAGGTGCGCAGCCTGATCACCATATTTGGTATAGTCTTGGGCGTGATGTGCATTATGGTGGTTTTGGCGATCATCAACGGCATGAATAAAAGCACCTTGACCTGGATGCAGGAGCGGGGCGGCACTAATAAAGTGGAAGTCCAACGCAATTGGGATTACGATTTTCGTCAGGGTGGCTACGCTGCCTTGACTTTGGCTGAAATCAATCAAATCCGGGGTGAACTGCCGGAAGCTTTGGCTATCGGCCCCACCATCGCCGCTTGGAATACCACCTTGCAGTATAAGGGCTTTAGCTATACAGATCAAGTAATTGGCGTGCTGCCAGACCATCAGCAAATGGAAAGCTGGTATCCCGAAAAAGGCAGATTCTTCAATGAAATAGACTTAAGGGAAAATGCCAATGTCATCGTCCTGGGCACGTCTGTAGCCAGGGATTTGTTCAAGAACGAGAATCCTTTGGGCCGGAGCGTGATGCTCAAAGATCAGATGATGACCGTGATCGGCATCATGAAAGAGAAGGTTTGGGAAAACCCCGGCGGAGGAGCCTTTGGCGGAAATGCGCTGGAATACATGAACCGTCAGTCCTTTGTGCCGCTTTCCACGATGATGAACAAGATCGAGGTGGGTAGCCTCATCCAATCCATCCAAATCCTGGCCAAAAGCCCTGAAGATGCGCTGGCAATTCAGAAAAAGCTGGGGCCAGTCCTACTGCGCATCAAGAATGGACGTCCCGTATTCAGAGTAAGTTCAGCCCAGGAAACCATGCAGCAGATGGAGCAAAATAGCAAGATCTTCAGCATGATCTTCATCATGATAGGCATGATATCCCTCTTGGTAGGCGGGATTGTGATCATGAATATCATGCTGGCCTCCATCAAAGAGCGCACCCGGGAGATCGGTGTGCGTTTGGCTATTGGTGCGCGCCGGACGGATATCTTTGTGCAATTCCTGGTGCAGACCGTTTTGATCACTGGCTTAGGCGGTGTATTTGGCATTATCCTGGGTTATTCCATCCTCGATCTGGTGAGCGGATATCTGGGCATGCCGATGCTGGCAGGGCCGCAGATGATTCTGGTCTCACTGCTGGTTTCGGTGGGTGTGGGACTGATCTTTGGCATAGCTCCCGCGGTGAAAGCCAGCAACCTCGATCCGGTGATAGCCCTAAGGGATGAGTAACATGGGAAAAAGAAAAGCAAACCTCTTTACTAAGATCAGGGAAGGTATCACTCTTCTCACTCGGGAAATGACAATCTATTTTTATAAGATTTGGCTGCGTTTGCGTTCGCCGAAACGCAGAAAAGCTTTCCTTGGTGATGCCTTTAGATTCATGAAGCTCTGGATCGCACGGGTGATCGGAGAAGGGGTGCCGCGTTCGGCAGGCAGCCTGGCGTATGTCACCATTTTGGGCTTTATCCCCTTTATCACCTTTATCGTAATGCTGGCGCCGGACCTGCCCTTTTTGAACCTCAAGGAAAAGATCGGTACCATAGTGGCGGCAAACTTCATTCCGGGCTCGGCCGATGCCGTGATGGGCATGATCAATGATATGATCGCCCGCAGGATGGGCCTGAATATCATGGTCTTCATCATCCTGCTCATCTCATCTTATGCTCTGTTTGAGAACATCCGCAATACTTTTGACCGCATCCTGATCACCCATGTACCGGAGCCGAAAAGCATACTCTCACAGCTCGTGAAGTTCTTTGGTACTGTCATCTTTGGGCTTTTGATCCTGGTACTGCTCTTTTCCAGCAGCTCACTGCCGATCATTTCGCGCCTGCTCAAGCTGAGGATCTTCACCTGGCTGATGTATGTCGTGCCTTTTGTTCTGCAATTTCTGGCTATCTTCTTCCTGTACAAGCTCATGCCATCGATCAGAGTAAAACAGAAAAGCCTCATCCAGGGCGCTTTCTGGACTACCTTGATCTGGATTGTGGTCAAAGCAGGATTCGACTATTATATCTATAATCTCACCAGTTTTCAGGCCGTCTATGGTGTGATTGCCGCACTGCCCATCTTCCTGTTTTGGATCTATGTGAATTGGATTATCATCCTGGCCGGCATAGTTTTGGTAAGCGTCATTGACAAAGGAATCAGGGAAGAAGTGCTGCACAAAGAGCCTCAGAAAGTGGTGCGCCTCACCCTGGAAATGTTCAGCGACGGCAAGCTCAATCAACGTTTGGAAAAGTTTATGAATAAAAAAGATATAAAGGATTTTGTCGAGGTAATCGACGAGGATAAAGAATGAAAAAATATGCTTTGATCAGTGTATCTGACAAATCAGGGATCGAGACTCTGGCTATGGAGCTGGAAAATCTCGGCTACACCATACTCTCTACGGCAAATACTGCCAAACACTTGCGCCAGTTTTGCAATAGCCTGGTGGAGGTGAGTGATTATACCGGTTTCCCGGAGATTTTGGATGGCCGGGTCAAGACTTTGCATCCCAAGATCCACGGTGCTATATTGGCAGATCGCAGCAATGATGGCCATCTGGGCTCCCTGAGAGAACATGGTATTGATCAGATTGAGATCGTGGTGGTAAACCTCTATCCCTTCGCCCAAGTACGCATGAAAGAAGGTAGCAGCCATGAAGAGATCATCGAAAACATCGATATCGGCGGTCCCACTCTGATCCGGGCTGCAGCCAAAAACTACCGCAATGTCACGGTTTTGATCGATCCCCGGGACTATCTGCCCACCCTGGAACACCTCAAACAGGATAGCGTGCTTCCGGAAAGCTGGAGCAGCTATCTGGCTCAAAAGGCTTTTGCCACGGTGATGCGTTACGATGCCATCATCGCAGATTATCTGGAAGACTTTCGCGGTGAATGCGTACCGGATGTAAATATGCCGCCTTTCATCGACATCGCGGCAAATCGTGAAATGCCTCTGCGCTATGGTGAAAACCCCCATCAAAAAGCCGCTTTCTATAGCAATCGCCCCGAGGGCTGGGAGATCTTGCATGGCAAGGAGCTCTCTTTCAATAACATCATGGACATCGATTCCTCGATAAGGGCCATCCGTCTCTACAGCGAACCCACCGTGATCATCATCAAGCACTGCAACCCTTGTGGTATAGGCAGTGGCGAAAACCTCTGGGAAGCCTACCGCAGAGCTTTTGCCACAGATACCATGGCGCCTTTTGGGGGCATCGTGGTGGTAAACCGCAAGCTGGATTTGAAGACTGCTGTGATGATCAACCGCATCTTTACCGAGATCATCATTGCTCCAGACTATGAAGATGGAGTTTTGGACATCCTGCGCAAGAAGAAGAGCCGCCGCCTGATCACTTATAAACCCAGTTTCCTGAGCAAAGCTTCCAATCCTCTGGAGATAAAAACCATGTTTTGGGGCTATCTGGCTCAGGAATGGGACAATGTGGACGAAGACATCGCCAATTGGCAGGTCGTGACCCACAAACAGCCATCCAAAGAAGAATTTGCCGCCATGCTCTACGGCTGGAAAGCGGTATCTATGCTGAAGTCAAACGCCATCGCTCTGGCCTACCCGAATCAGATAGTAGGCATGGGCATAGGCCAGACCAGCAGGATCGATAGCACCTCGATCGCGATCTGGAAAGCAGGAAAGTACAAGCATGACCTGAAGAAGGCCGTTTGCGCTTCGGATGGCTTTTTCCCCTATCGGGACAGCATCGATGAACTGTATCAAGCCGGCATCAAAGCCGTAATCCAACCCGGAGGTTCCAAGGGCGATGCCGAGTGCATTCACGCCTGCGATGAACTGGACATGGCCATGGTATTTACCGGATTCAGGCACTTTAGACACTAAAATGTTTGACAGAATGCGCCCTGTAGAAAGATTGACCTTTGCACTTGCGGAGATGTGTCCGAGCTGGCTGAAGGAGCACGATTGGAAATCGTGTGAACGTGTGAGCGTTCCTAGGGTTCGAATCCCTACATCTCCGCCATTTTTCTATTCTGACTTAGGGCTTATTCTTTTTCTCATCTACCTATCATCAAAGCAGCATAAGTCCTGCTTTAAGCAAGTTTCTTACTCGTTACATATTTTACAAAGGAGGCTCTTATGAGCACCAAGAAAATCGTTTTAATCGTAGCTATTGTATTCATTCTGCTGGTTGGTCTGTTCTATTGGACCGGCCGGCAAATGAGCAAGTTTGCTTTTAGTGCGCCCGCTTCCACTGTCGTCAGTGCAGATAGTTGGCTAAACCTCAACCCCAGTGCCATGATACCAGAATACACTGAAGTGCTGCCCCTGAATCTTTTTGGGAGCAGAGACACAAACAGCATGCAAAGCATGAGCGCCAAGATACGCAAAGCCAAGGACGACAGCCGCATCAGCGGACTTTTGATCCAGCCCATGGGGGCTATGCTTTCTCTGGCCACGCTGCATGAGCTGGGTCTGGCCATCCAGGATTTCAAAAGCAGCGGCAAGCCCGTGATCGCCTTTGGCGACATGATGGGACATTCGGATTATCTCCTGGCCAGTTATGCCGATGAAATCTATATGGAACCCTCTATGTCCGCTGGTCTTATGCTGAGCGGAGCTTCTGCCAGCATCACGTTTTACAAAGAGATGTTCGACAAGCTGGGCGTCAAAATGCACGTCATTCAAGCCGGAGAATTCAAAGGAGCAGGCGAGCCTTACAGCCAGACCTCGCTCACAGAAGGCACCCGGCGCAATATTGAAGAGATGCTTTCCGACCGCTTTAACCTGATTCTGGCCGGTGTGGCAGAGCGACGCAAGCTCACCATGGATGATGTGAAATCTGTCTATAACGACCGCGAGAACTTCATCCTGCACGCTGCAGAGGCCCTGGAAATGCGCCTGATCGACCATGCCGCACCCCGCAGCCAGATGTTAGCTGAACGCCTGATCGACCCAGAGAAGATCGTAAACATCAACTCCTATGCCGTGGGCAAACAAAACGCCCGCGGCGAGAAGATCGCGGTGATGTACCTCGGTGGCAATATCATGCCCTCTTCCGGAGGCTTCAATCAAGCTCAGATCTCTTACGAGAAAGTGCGTAAGATGGTGAAGCAGATCCAGGAAGACAAAGAAGTCAAAGCCGTGGTGCTCAGAATCGATAGCCCCGGCGGCAGCGCTCTGGAGAGTGAACTGATTTATCAGGAACTGCTCAAACTGAAGAGCAGCAAACCGCTGGTAGTCTCAATGGGTGGTGTAGCCGCCTCGGGAGGATATTATATCTCCTGTGCCAGCGACAAGATCATTGCGGATTCCGGTTGCTTGACCGGCTCGATCGGCGTGATCATGATGCTGCCAGAGGCCACGGGCTTGGGACGCAAGCTGGGCCTGAGATCGCAGACCATCAAGTATGGCAAATTCGCCGGTGCGATCAACCCTCTGGAGCCATATTCCGAGGAGCTGCTGGCCTCTCTGAAACGCAATTCCGAAGGCACTTACAACGAATTTAAATCCCGCGTGATGACGGCTCGCAAGATCAGCCCGGACAAGATCAACAGCATCGCCGAGGGCAGAATCTACAGCGCGGAAGACGCCCTGGTTCTGGGCTTGGTGGATGAGATTGGTTCGCTGGACTTTGCCATCGCCAAAGCTGCTGAAGCGGCGGGTATAGCAAGATATAAAGTGGAAAACTTCCCCCACAAACTCAGCTTTTTTGAAGCCATGAAAGATGCGAATTTCTTCAATATGCAAATCGCCAGTCTCATGGGAACGAAGTGGTGGGATATCGACAAACAGATTGCTCAAAAACTGGAAATGTTCGAGCCTTACAAATGGCAGTATCTCATGCCGATAGTGGTAGATTGATATGCGCAAAACCGGTATAAATACAGAAATCATCGTCAACGTACACCCCCTGGAAAAGCGGGTGGCCATCCTGGAGGATAACCGGCTGGTCGAGCTCTTTGTAGAGCGCAAAGATCACCAAAATCCTGTGGGGAATATCTACAAGGGTATAGTGAAAGACGTACTTCCCGGCATGGGCGCAGCCTTTATAGAAATAGGGCTGGAGCGCACTGCCTTCTTGCATTATAGCGATATCGTGCTGGACTTTTTGGAGATCTATGAAGACGACAAACCCCGCAAACGGGTGAATCCTTCCGATAGCTCCCAGATCGGCAAATTGCTCAAACCCGGCCAGGAAATAGTGGTGCAGGTGCACAAGGGCCCCATCGGCTCCAAAGGTGCCCGCCTCACCGGACAAATCTCCGTCCCTGGCAAATACCTGGTACTCTTCCCCAATAAGAATAAGATCGCCATTTCCCGCAAGATTTATTCCCAGAACGAACGCAGCCGCATCAAGGGTATCCTCACTGAAGTGAAAGACCCCGCCTACGGACTCATTGTGCGTACCGAAGCCGAAGGTTCTGATGAAGACGATATCCGTAACGAATACAAGGCTTTGGCCAAGACCTGGCGTTTGATCGAAAAACAGCTTCAATTCGCCAAGGCTCCCCTCTGCGTCTTTGAAGAAAACGCTTTGGCAAACTACCTCATCCGTGATCTTTTCAACGAACATGTGGACCGTCTGGTGATCGACGATAAAGACTTTTACAAGAGCATCATCGGCCAATTGGAAGACATCTCGACAGATTTGATTCCTTCCGTAGAGCTTTACAAAGAAGCCTCCCCCATCTTTGATGCCTGGTCGATCGAGAAAAAGATCGAGACCATCTTCCATTCCCGCATCTATCTGCCTTCCGGAGGCAATATCAAGATCGAACAAACCGAAGCCCTCGTGGCCATTGATATCAATACCGGAAGCTTCACCGGCAAAAGCCATTATGAAGAAACTGTGCTCAAGACCAATCTCGAAGCAGCAGCGGAATCTGCCCGCCAGATCCGGCTGCGTGACCTCTCCGGTGTGATCGTGATCGACTTCATCGATATGTCTGATGACAAAGCCAAGGCCGAGGTCCTGGATATCCTGCGCAAAGGGCTGAAGCGTGACCGTGCCAAAAACAAGGTCTATCCCTTCACCGAACTCGGCATGGTGGAAGTTACCCGCAAACGCATGCGTGCCACCATCATGGCGAATTTCTCCGAGCCTTGTCCCTTCTGCAATGGCAGCGGCCGCATCGTGAGCAAAGACGCCGTCACCATGCGGATTTACCGCTGGCTGGTGCGCAGTGAATACTTCATCAAAAACAAACGTATGCGCATTATGGTGCACCCTGATCTGCTCAGTCATATCAAAATCCATAATGAGGAATTTATCAGCTATCGGGATCAGATTGAATTTGGCCAGGATAGCAGCGTCAGGGTAGATGAATTCAAGGTATTTGGTTTGCCTGGGATGGAGGATCTCACCTCAAAGTATTCCTGATAATATGGTAGAGCTGGCTTTTGCCGGCCTTCATCAAACAATTAAGCCCGATCCCTTGATCGGGCTTTTTGCCGTAGCACTGTCTTCAGACGGTGCGTGTCCAAATTCGGTAAAGCGCTCCTTGATAGAGAAATAGGCACACGGATAAAGGGCATATTAGCCCATGGATGCGATGGGGAGAGTTACTGGATTGCAGACCTCAAATCCAGGAAGGTAAAGCCTTGTAAGGTGTTTCGCACCGTCTGAAGACAGTGCTACTGTGCGCTACTAAAACCCTTTGACAAAGAACACATCCAAGACCATCATATCCAGATCAGAGAAAGTATTGATATCACCGAAGATATCTTCCAGGCCGGTGACGATGGCATCGATATGATCTTCCACTATTTTTGCCAAAACGATCTTACCAGTGGGGTTTTTATCGCCGGTGAAATTGAAGAATCCCATGAACAGAGGCGTGGTAGAAATGAGGTTTTCCATTTCTGTGGTATTGACGATGATGGAGCGCTGAATGCCATATTCCACAAAGACTTCGGTGATGTCTTGCAGGATGTGTTCGTCTTTCACAAAGAGCAGGAGCAGCTTTTCCTTGCCTTTGTAATGCACTTTTCCAGAGCCATTATCGGCGTGCTCGAGGAATTCCTCAAAGAGATTTATCCGGGAAGTGGCTTGCAAAAGATCGTCCACTACCCCCGCTTGTTTGAGGATATGAGAGCAGGAAGCCAGGAGCTGGAGATGCTCCCTACGGGCATTTTTGGGGCCCACAATGGACACAAAGATCTTGGTTTTACGTCGGTCCATGGAGTCAAAATTCACGCCTTTGGGGCAGATAGCCAGGCTGATGGCAAAGTTTTGCAGGCGTTCCAAGCTACAATGGGGCATGGCGATACCACGAGTAAATCCCGTGCTGCCGAGCTCTTCTCTATCTTTGAGGCCTTTGTAAATCTCGCCTTCGCTAATATCTTCAAATTTTCTGCTTCTTTTGAATAAGGCTGCGAGCTTGTGTAGGGCGTCATCTTTGTCTTCAGCCACAAAGTCTATACTACAGGATTCCAGTTTTATTACTTCAGATAAGAGCATCTCATCTCCTTTTTAGGTTTTTGACAATGGCGATTTTGGAAAGTGGTGGGCCGATTATTTCATTGAAAAATACAGACATCAAGACGATGTTGATCATTTTGGAGATCTCTAAATGCACGGCAGGACTAAGATCTGCCATTATCGGCGAAGCCTGTACAAAGAGCACCAGACCGATGGCTACACCGGCTTGAGGGAGCAGGCTCAGTCCCAGATAGTTCCTGATCTTTTTTTCCATGCCAATGCCCCAGGCTGCCAGAAAGACGCCGCCATATTTACCGATTGCACGCATGATGATGAAGGTGAAGCCCGCCAGGAGCACGGTGCTGTCGGCAAAGATATTGAGTTTGAGCTCCACCCCGGCAATGCCAAAGAAAATCGCGTATAAAGGGGAGGTAAGAGGCTCAAAAGAAAACAGGATACGTACGTTCTTTTTGCTCATATTCACCAGCACCATCCCAAAAGCCATATTCGCGATGAGCGGAGAGAGCCCAAGCCCGATCGACATTGAAGTGCTGAGGAAGACAAAGCCCAAGGCCAAAATCTTGACTTCGTTCATATTGCGCTTTTTGATGGTGGCATAGTGCGTGGCCAGACCACCCAGGATTCCTATGATCAGGGAGAATCCGACCTCTTTGAAGGCATGTAGCACAGAGCTACCAATAGACACTTCCGCAGCACCCATCAGAGTTGCTGAGATCGCAAAAGCAATGGAGAAGATGATCACCGTGCCGGCATCATCCAAGGCTACTATGCCATAAAGATAATCCACGAATTTGCCTTTTGCCTTGAGCTTTTCCACGATCACCACCGTGGCTGCCGGAGCAGTAGCCGCAGAGATCGCTCCCAAGACAAAAGCGATGTAAATGGGCATGCCCACTAAAAGCATCCCAAAAGATACCAAACCGAAGGTGAGCAGCATCTGAGCCAGGGTGAGGATCACGATGTTTATCCCATACAGCTTGAGTTTTGCAAAAGAGAATTCACCACCGATAATCACTGCGATAAAGGACAGAGTGACCTCGGAAAGCACATAGAGCATCTGCATATTCTGTTCCTGGATCAATTTCAGGCCGCTACCACCTACCAGAATCCCAGCCACGATGTAACCGGTAATGGCAGGCAGCTTGATCCTTTCCGCCAAATGCCCCATGGCGTAGCCCACCAAAAGCAGCAAGGCCACGCTGAAAATTACATGCTGTGTAAACAGGTTTTTAAACAGTTCCAGAGCTTCAAACATGCTTTAGTTTTGCCCCTTAATCTGGCATTTAATGTGGATACTATTCTCCCTGATTCGGCTAAGTATGCTATTTGAAGAGTATTGGCTGGCATGAGCTTGGCCTTTCATATACTCGTCAAAGGGGATCGCAATATAGAACATTGGTACTCCTATGGGATAATTAAAGACAGAATCTGAGTCTGGGCTTTATTGTCAAGCCGAAATGGGGGTTTTGCCGGGGAAAAGGGCAAAATATCAGCTCTGCAGCGCTTTTTGACTTGGAAATTTCTGCAATTTAGCTTAAAAGAGCATCAATCGTGGCTTCCCGGCCCCTGCTTCCCCTTTTCCCGGACTTGTCTTTCACGAGTCTAAGACGCGTAAAAGACAAGCTGGAGCGCAGAGCAAGGGAGATGCGCTAAAGGAGAAGGTAGCCGTTGTTTCATAAAGATTTTAAAGATAATAAAACAAAAATCTGGCTAAACTCAAAATATTGGGGACAAAACCAAAATCGCACTTGACAGGAAGGCATAGTGAATTAGTATGTATTTAGAAACTGGTCTGCTAAAACTCAAGTTCTGAGCTGACTGTGACTTGCCTCCTACGGCAGCAGCAGACAGGCTCAGGGAATAATGCAAACCGGCTCTAACCAAGACTAAAAGGAGTAAGAAATGGCGGTGAATACCAAAACCGAGTATGCTTTGCGGGCTCTGATCGAGATTGCCACTCAAGGACAGGTCTCGGCACAGAAAATCTGTGAAGCACAGAATCTACCCAAAAAGTATATCGAGCATCTGCTCTCGCTGATGAAATCGGCGAAGATAATCAATAGCAGTGCCGGCATTTTGGGTGGATACAGCTTGGCCAAAGAGGCTGATGAGATTAGCTTTCAAAGCCTTTTGGAGGCTGTGGGAGATGAATCCTTTGCCACCGCCTGCAAAAAGCGTTCAGGCACATTTTGCCTTGGACAGGGCTGTACTCTTGCCCCTTTTTTCACCAAATTAGAAGACCAGTTAAGCGAGATTTTTGAAGCTTATACCCTGCAAGACATAATAAATATATGGGAAAGGAAAGTATAATGAAGAGCGGTTCAGTGTATTTGGACAATTGTGTTACCAGCCCCATGGCGCCGGAAGTTCTGGATGCCATGATGCCTTATTTTAGTGAGCGATTTTGGTTCCCCGGCAGCTTTGTGAGCACCGGTGAGAGCACAAACGATGCCTTATCTGGTTTTGCTCACACCATCGCTGCAGCCATAGGTGCCCGCGATGAAGAAATCCATTTCACCTCCGGCGGTACTCTGGCCAATAACATCGCCATCAAAGGCTTGGCGGGATCTGCCCAAAGAGGTCATGTGATCTGCAGCGTGGTGGATTATCCGGATCTGCTCACCAATGCCGCCTGGCTGGAAAAGCAGGGCTTTGAAGTGAGCTATCTGCCTGCAGATGATGAAGCACGCATAGATCTTGTGGCCCTCAAACAGGCCATTCGTCCCGACACCTTTTTGTTCATGACCACCATCGTAAACCATGTGGTAGGCACGATCCAGCCCATGAAAGAGATCAGTGAGATCTTGAAGGCTGCGGATCATAAGATCTATTTTCATGCCGACGCCGGTCAGGCCTTTGGCAAAATGCCGCTGCAGGTGGACGATTACGGCATCGATACGATGAGTATCTCGGCCCATAAGATCCATGGTCCCCAAGGGATCGGAGCCTTGTACGTCCGCAAAGGACTACGTTTGGCTCAGACTATACACGGCATCAAAAGAGCGGATAATCTGCAGACTGGCGGTCTCTCGATCGCCCTGATCGCGGGCTTTGCCAAAGCGGTGGAGATGAACTTTGCCGATCTGCCAGGCAGCATCCGCCAACTCAGAGAGCTTTCGGATTATCTCTATGCCCGATTGCAGGAAAAGATTGACCATATTGAGCTAAACGGTCCTATGGGTGAAGAGCGGGCTGCGCATAATATCAATGTCTCGATCGACTACATCGAAGGCGAATCCATGGCCATGATGCTGGATATGCACGGCATCACTGTGGCTACCGGGTCTGCCTGTGCCTCCCAAGGCTTGAAACCGAGCTATGTGCTGATGGCCATCGGCAAAAACCATGTGCAATCACACGGCTCCATGAAGTTTACCCTTTCCCGCTACACCACCCGTGAACAGCTTGATTTTGCGGTGGATAAGCTGGCGGAAATCACCACGGAATTGCGCTCGCGCAGTCCGCTTTACAATGCAGCTAAAAATCAGGAGAAATAATGCAATACTCACAAAAAGTATTAGACCACTTCATGCACCCTCACAATGTGGGGAAGATGGAGAATCCCGATGCAACCGCCACTGAGGGCAGCCCTTCCTGCGGCGATCAGGTCACGATTTTCCTCAAGATAGATAAAGATTCCAAGATTATCGAGGATGTCAGCTTTTTGTCCTATGGCTGTGCCTCCAATATCGCCACGGCCTCTATTATCACGGATCTGGCCAAAGGCAAGAGCCTGGAAGATGCCAAAAAAATCAGCTATGAAGATGCCATGGAAGCGCTGGATGGCCTGCCTCCAGTGAAGGTTCACTGCTCTGTATTGGCGGCTGATACCCTGCAAACTGCGATCTCAAACTACGAGATTGCGCATGGACTCAAAGAAGTGCCGGACTTTGGCAAAGAGACCATCCTGGCAGAGCTCAAAAAGATCATCTATCCCCAGGTCGGAACAGATATCGTGACCCTGAAGATGGTGAAATATGTGGGCTTTAGCGATGGCGAAGTCCTGATCGATATGAATATGATGAGCTTCGATAGCTGGCGCGAAAACGTGGCCGAAGAGATTCATGAACACCTGGATAAGTATCCGGAAGTGAAGAAAGTTACGATCAACTTTCCCTAAGCCAAGCAATCACAACAAACCGCGAGAGGTGGCAGAACGGCTATAAACCGCCCTGCCACCCCAATTATGCATCATACATTCTAAATTATGCATTGCCCCATAATTCTGCATTTTCAATTATCCATTCTCAATTGTGATCACTTTTTCCTTGCCATAATTTCGCCCTTCTCAAAGACTGACATTATACAAAATGATGGAGGCTCAGATGATTCAGTATTTCAAAGTGGCGGGACAAGAACTGGTCCCAGCCAGCTCTTTGGCTGAGGCATTTTGGGTGCATTTCGATGCCCCTGATGCAGAAGAGATAGATTCTGCCGTGGCCAGATACGGGCTTCCTCAGGACTTTTTTACAGATTTGCAGGATGTGGATAAACCCTCCCGCCTGGAAGTTAAGGGCGCTGCCAGGCTCATCATCCTGCGCGTGCCTTTGTATTCCAGTCATAAGGCAGACGGCGCGTCCTTTTCCTCTGTCCCCTTGGGGATTATCGTGATTCCAAATCAGCTAATCACCGTGTCTTTTTATGATAAAGAGATTCTTGCCCAACTGCTGGAAGGCAAACACCGTCCCTTTAATATTACCCAGCAGAGTTTTACCCTCACGATCGCTCTGCGCATCTCGATCTACTATCTGAAATACCTCAAAGAGATCAACCGCCGCACCCAGAATATCGAAAATGAACTGCATGAGTCTATGCGCAATAAAGAGCTGATCCGGATGCTGAATATGGATAAAGCTCTGGTCTATTTTGATACTGCCCTGAAGTCAAACCAGCTCACTCTGGAAAGCATGCAAAGCTCTAGCTGGCTGCAAGCTGACCCCGATTCCGCAGATCTCATCGAAGACGTAATTATCAACAATAAACAAGGCATCGAAATGGCGGATATCTCAAGCAATATATTAAGCGGAATGATGGATGCCCTGGCCTCGATCATTTCAAACAATCTGAATGTAGTGATGAAATTCCTCACCTCGGTCACCATTATCCTGGCTGTGCCCACTTTGATTGCCAGCATCTATGGCATGAATGTCCGCTTGCCCTTGCAAGGCCATCCTTATGCCTTTTGGGGTTTTATGGGGATTTCGGTAGGGCTTTCTCTGATCCTGGTGTTCATCTTCATTCGTAAAAAGTACTTTTAGGAGAACAATATGTATTTACTCAATGTAAGCGATCACTTTTCTGCCGCACACCGTCTTTGCGGCTATGAGGGCGCCTGTTCAAACCTGCATGGTCACAATTGGAAGGTGCGGGTAGGCATTGCCTGTCATGAACTTGACAAGATCGGTATGGCGCTGGATTACGGCATCATCAAAGAGATCTTGGGCGGTATTCTGGCCGTCTTGGACCATGAATATCTGAACGATTTGCCTCTTCTGGATGGGCAAAATCCCACCTCTGAGAATCTGGCGCGCATTATCTACGACAAAATGGCGGAAGCTCTGAAACCCTATCCTGCCAAGATCAAAGAAGTGGAAATCCATGAATCGGAGCGCAGCAGCGTAATCTATAGCCATGCTTAGAATAGTTGATTCCTTTTACGTTAAAAGCGCAATCGAACCCAACGATTACCCCGCTTCGGCCTATCCAGAATTTGCCTTTGCCGGACGCAGTAATGTGGGGAAATCCACCTTGATCAACCTGCTCACAAACCATCGTGGCTTGGCCAAGACCTCAGGAACCCCGGGTAAGACCCGCCTGCTGAATTTCTTTCTGGTGCGTTATCGCATCGATGACAATGAGGAGACTGGCTTCATGCAATTTACCGATCTGCCGGGCTATGGATACGCCCAGGTGGGCCAAAAAGAACAGGAAAAGTGGCGCGTGATGGTGAGCAAATACTTTGAACAGCGTTCACAGCTCAAAAGCCTCTTTGTGCTGGTGGATATACGGCATCCCGCAGATCCCAAAGACATCCTCATGCTGGAAATGCTGCGCCTGCGCGAGATTGACCACTGTGTGATCGCCACCAAGGCGGACAAGATCCCCAAGACCAAGCAAGCTAAGGTCTTGCAAGCTCTTGCCCGCGATCTGGGCCTGGGAGATCACCCCATCTATCCTGTATCTGCACTGAAAAACACCGGTCTGGGTAAGCTTACTGATTTTCTGGCCAGCAGATTGTAATATTGCCGTATGCAAGATAGCTTTGATATCATCGTAATAGGCGGTGGTCATGCCGGCATCGAAGCTGCTTTGGCCGCCTCCCGCCGAGGCGCCAAGACCGCCCTTTTCAGCATGAAGCTGGAAGCCATCGGACGCATGAGCTGCAATCCCTCTCTGGGTGGACCTGCCAAAGGACACCTGGCTCGTGAGATTGATGCTCTGGGTGGCGAAATGGCTCGCGTGGCAGATCTCTCCGGCATTCACTTTAGGATGCTGAACCGCAGCAAGGGCCCTGCAGTCTGGGCACCCAGAACCCAAAATGACCGGGCTCTGTATTCCCATCTTATGCGACAGGCAGTAGAATGTGCGCCCAATCTCAGATTGATCGAAGCCAATATTGCCTCCCTCATCATCAAAGAAGGCAAAATAGCCGGCTGCATTAGCGAGATTGGCAAAGAGTATCATGCCCGCAAAGTAATCATCGCCAGTGGCACTTTCCTGGGCGGACGCATCCACATTGGCAAGACCAGCTACAAAGGTGGCCGTAGTGGCGAGCCTTCTTCCGACGAACTTTCGCCTTCCTTGGCAGCTCTTGGACTGAAGGTCCTGCGCTTCAAGACCGGAACCCCGCCCCGGGTGGATTTGAACTCGCTGGACTACTCCATTTTGGAAGCTCAGGCCGGTGATGAGGAGCCTTCCGGTTTCTCGCATTACCGCAATATCGAGCTCAAAAATCAGGTCTCTTGCTATCTCACCAGAACCACCAAACGGACTCATGAAATCATCGCTGCCAATATCCAGCAGTCCGCGCTTTATGGCGGCATGATCACAGGCATCGGTCCACGCTATTGCCCTTCCATAGAGGATAAGATCGTGAAATTCCCCCAGCGGGAGAGCCATCAGGTCTTCATCGAACCCGAAGGGCTGCATACCTGTGAAGGCTATGTAAATGGGATCTCCACTTCACTGCCGGCAGACGTTCAGGAAGAGGTGGTACACAGCGTTCCGGGCTTGGAAAATGCCCGCATCATGCGCTATGCTTACGCCATTGAATATGACTATGTGGATCCTTCCGAGCTCTATCCCTCGCTGGAATGCAAGACGATTCCCGGCCTGTATCTGGCCGGACAGATCAACGGCACTTCTGGCTATGAAGAGGCTGCTGCGCAAGGACTTTTGGCGGGTGTGAATGCCAGCCTCGCCTTGGAAGGACGTGAGCCCATAATCCTCTCCCGCAGTGAAGCCTACATCGGAGTTTTGATCGATGATCTGATCACCTGCGGCATCAATGAGCCCTATCGTATGTTTACCTCCAGAGCGGAATACCGGCTGCTGCTCAGACAGGATAATGCCGATGAGCGGCTGATGCCACTGGGCTACTCCCTGGGCCTTGTTTCCGACACACGCTGGCAAGCCTTTCAGAATATGCTGCGCATCAAAGAGCGGGAAATACAGTATTTAAATGAAACCAATAGCCAAAAGCATCCTGATCTCAAAGAGCCCACCAAGTTTGCCCAACTCTTGAAGCGACCAGATCTTAGCCTCAGTGATCTGCAGAAATACGGCTACCAGATCAAGGATGACTTTAGCCCGGAAATCAGGCAACGGGTGGAGCTGGAAATCAAGTATTCCGGCTATCTAAACCGCATGTACGAAGAGCTTGCACGCCACAAAAAGGCAGAAGAACTTCGCATTCCGGAAGATATCGATTATTATCAGATACAGACCCTGGCCTGGGAAGCCCGCGAAAAGCTGGCTAAAATCAGGCCGCTCAATATCAGCCAGGCGATGCGTATTCCAGGTGTGAATTACACCGATACCTCAGCCCTCTTGATCTGGCTGAAAAAGCATTACAACAAGGCAGGGGGATAAAGCCTCTGCCGGGGAGTAGATATGATGAAGCGCTATGCTGTGATCCCGGCCCGTTATGAATCCAGTCGCTTTCCGGGCAAGCCTTTGGCTCTGCTAAATGGTAAGCCCGTCCTGCGCCACGTCTATGAACGGGTGCTGTCCAGTGAGCTTTTTGATGAAGTCATCATCGCTACAGACGATCTGCGCATCTCTGCTGTGGCACAGGATTTTGGCGCTACTGTGGTGCTGACTTCCGAGGATTTACCCAGTGGCACAGATCGCATCGCTGCGGTGGCCGAAGTACTTGAGCCCGATAGCCTTATCCTGAACGTGCAGGGAGATGAACCCTTGATCAACAAAGCCGCCTTGCAGACCCTGCTCTCTGCTTTCGATGATCCGGATGTGAAAATGGCCAGCTTGATGACCCTCATCACCGATATTGAGGAGCTCAAAAATCCCAATATAGTCAAGGTGGTAACCGACGCGCAGGGCGATGCCATGTATTTCTCCCGCAGCCTGATTCCCTTTGATCGGGATCATGAAGCGCTGCCGGAATACTATCGCCACATCGGAGTTTATGGCTTCAAACACAGTGCTTTGATGCAGTTCGTCAAGTTTCCTCTGGGCGTGTATGAGCAGATCGAAAAGCTGGAACAACTGCGCGCTCTGGAGAATGGCCTGAAGATCCGCATGTGCAAAACCGACTATCAAGGCTTTGGTGTCGATACCCCCCAAGACCTGGAAAAGCTCTCTCATCTAATACTTTAAGGATTATCCAATGAAAAAGACCACCCTCTTTATTACTTCACTTAGCCTGCTCTTTCTGGCAGCCTGCTCTTCAAACCTGAGAATCCTGCATACCAATGACAGTCACGCAGCCTATCAGCACAAAGACGGCGGCTATTTGGCTCTGGAATATCATCTGGAAGAGGCCCGGGCCGAGAAATCACCCAATCTCTATCTGGATGCCGGAGATATGCAGACCGGCTCTATTTTTTCCTCTTTGAACTACGATTTCGTGCAGGGTGGAGCGGTATTGGAGGTCTTTAAGCGCCTGAATCTGGACGCTGCCACACCGGGAAACCATGAATTCGACGTGAGCTATGAGCATGCCAAGTCTCTGATGGAAAAGGCTGAATTCCCCTTTTACTCCGCCAATCTCCTGGATGCAGATGGCTCCAGCTTTAGTGCGGCTCCTTATGGCATCTTCCAAAAAGGCAAGCTCAAGATTGGCGTGATCGGTCTTACCATCGATAGCCTGCCGGAGCGGGTCAAACCGGAAAACGTAGCCCCCATTACCATTTTGCCTTATAAAGAGGCCATAGACCTCATCATCGCTGAAGTGGATGCCCAAAGCGACCTCATCATCCTGCTTACCCACAACGGTTGGGAAGCCGATAGCCTGCTTGCCACTCAGCTCGATGACCGTGTGGATATCATTGTGGGCGGACACTCGCATACCAGCATCACCGAGCCCACACGGGTGAACGGCATCTATATACTTTCTGCGGGAAGCCATCTGAGGTATCTGGGCGTTGCCGATCTCAAGGTAAAAAAGGATCGCATCACCAAGTTTAGCAGCCATTTGCAGCCTCTTACGCCGCCGCCGGATGAGTATCAAAGTGAGCTAAGACCCTTCCTGGAAGAGACCATCGGAGAGCTGGAAAAAAGCTTGAGCAAGATTGCCGGAGAGCTCCCCTACGACTTTAAGGTGGATAAATTTCAACCCACAGAAGGCTCGATTTGGGTGGCAAACGCTCTGCTGGCGGAGTATCCCCAAGCCGACCTCGCCATGATCAACAATGGCGGTCTGCGCATGCACCTGCCTGCCGGGCCTGTCACCCTGAAAGACCTGCATGAATACATCCCCTTTGGCAATACGATCGCCCTGTTTTCCTGCTCTGGCCAGGATATCCTGAGCGCCTATGCCAAAAACCAGCGCATTGCACAGGACAAGCCCTACGATATCATGTCCGTCAGCAGCCCCTCCTGGTTTGCGGACGAAAGCTCAGCCTTTATGATTGGCGATCAGGAGCTTGATCCCAAGAAGATCTATCGGGTGGTAACGCATGATTATATCATCAGCCAATGGGATAAATATCTGGATTTTAGGCCTCAGGATATCGATGAAACCGGCGCTCTCTTTTTGGATGCCATCATCAGACAGGTGCAGCTCCAATTTGGAGAAAAGCGCTAAGTCATAGCCTTATAACAAATCTTCTCTCAAAATTGACAGAAGATCAGGTCATAATCGCCGGAGCCTCTTGCCTTAAACTTGACTTTAATTCGCCTTCGACTCGAGTTGACTCGAAATCTCAAGTCAACTCGAGTCGAAGGCGAATCAAAAGCAAGACCAGCGAAAGGGCGTGAGCTTAGCTTTGAATAGCTGATAAAATGCTCCTGACCCAAAGACAAAGCTCTAAAAATGTGTTGGGTATATATATTTGAGGTAAGGATAGCCTTAGCTCCCTCAAACAATCGTAATAACAAGTCCACAAAGATATGTAGAACATCAGGTTAGGCTCTATAGATCTTCATTTAAATCTTGTTTTAGATTGGATCAATTTGCTCAAAAACAAGCTCAATCAATGAATATGCCAATGCCTGGAGCGAATTATTTATTGACAAATACGGCCTCTCTCGTCATTGACTTTGTTTAGCTAAAATACCTTGTAATCATAGAGTGAATCAAGTTTGTACATTTGTCTCCGAGCCTAAGAATAGGTGCTGAGAATAAATCTTTGACTCACTCAAGCTCTAAAAGAGAAATCAATCTTAGCTAAGGAGATACAATAAATTATGAACCGCATGAAAATAATACTGCTTGCGCTGCTTGTCCTCTTCGGCACGCTCAGTCTGGCTGCCGCGCCACACTTTGGCGAGCGCCCCTTCATCGACATCTATCGTGTTCCTGACACAGCCATCGAACCTGGCCATTTCAGGATCAAACTCAGCGAGGAGCATTCCAAGCTGGTGCAAGCTTTACGCTTTCAGGAAGGCAGTCTTGCCAGCTTCGGCATCGAAGAACTGGACGCCCTCAATCAGGAATATGGAATTAGCAAAATCACCCCCGTCTTTGGCGAACCTGCCAGAAACCTCAAGTGGGGCTGGCGCCATGTCGAATGGGGCCTGCATCTGTGGTTTGAACTGAAGTATGAAAGCAAGACCGACATCCGGGATATCATCATGGCCTATAGAGACATGAAAGATAATGTCCAATGGGCTGAACCGGAATATAAAAAGACCATGCTCAGCGTCAATCAGGATGAGGTGAATGCCCTGGCGGAAACTCTTTCCCGCTGGACTCCAAATGACCCTCGCTACGGCGAACAGTGGCATTATCACAACACAGGCCAGACCGGCGGAACAGTGGATGCAGACATCGACCTCCCCGAAGCTTGGGAGATAGAGAAAGGTCATCCGGACGTGGTGGTTGCCATCATCGATCAGGGCGTGCAGTTCAACCATCCGGATTTGGCTGCCAATATGTGGATAAACAGCGGTGAGATTCCTGGAAACGGCATTGATGACGACGGCAACGGTTATGTGGATGATGTTTATGGCTACAACTTTCAGGGCGGTTCCGGCACCATCACCCCCGGTGACCACGGTAGCCATGTGGCTGGAACGGTAGCCGGAGTAAACAACAACGGCATAGGCATCTCCGGTGTGGCAGGCGGCTCGGGCTTGGGCAACGGAGTGCGGCTAATGAGCACCCAGGTTTTTGGTCCCAGTACCGGAAGCGGCGGATTTGAAGCGGCCTCCATTTATGGGGCTGATAACGGCGCTGCCATCTCTCAGAACAGTTGGGGCTACACCAGTGTGGGAGTATATGACCAAACCATGCTGGACGCGATCGACTACTTTAATGTCAACGGTGGCGGTGCTGTAATGGACGGTGGAATAACCATCTATGCGGCAGGAAACGACGAATCCAGCGGACAATGGTATCCCGGCTGCTATAGCGGCTGCTTTGCAGTTGCTGCCACTAACCATAAAGATAAGATATCCTGGTATTCCAATTACGATACTTGGGTGGATGTTTCCGCCCCGGGTGGAGAGACTGATACCGTCACTTCTCAAGGGGTATTGAGCTGTTGGAGCGCAAGCAATTACGGCTTTTATCAAGGCACCTCGATGGCCTGTCCGCATACCTCTGGTGTGGCTGCTTTGGTGCTTTCTTACGCCCACCGCAATGGCAGAACCATGAGCAATACCGAACTGGCAGACCTGATCCGCAATACCACAGACGATCATTATGCCGTGAATCCCGGTTATATCGGAAAACTCGGCACTGGCCGCATCAACGCCCATTCCGCTTTGCTGGCTGCCGATCCGAGCTTACCTTCTTGCAGTATTACGGCTCCAGCTAACGGCCAAGTTTTTGACCTTGGCAGCACGATAAACGTGACCGCCACCGCTACGGATACCGATGGCTATATCACCGGCGTGGCCTTCTACCTTGATGGTGTTTTGAAGTTTAACGATACCACAGCACCTTATTCCTGGGCCTGGAACAGCACTGGCGCCACTGGCGGAAGCCACACCCTCAAAGTTATCGCCTCAGATAACTCTGCTAATACAGTAGAGCGCTCTGTAACCATCACTTTGCTGGCTCCCGCAGACGAAGGATTCGAGAGCGGCAACTTCGGTCTTTATCCTTGGGAAAACAGCAGTTCAATACCTTGGACAGTGCAGACTTCGGAAGTGTTTTCCGGAACCTACGCAGCCAAATCCGGGGCAATCTCCAGCAACGGCTCCACCACTCTGAGTTTGCCTGTGGTAATCAGCACAGCCGGGAATATCAGCTTCTATTACAAAGTGTCTTCTGAAAGCAACTATGACTGGTTGCGTTTCTACATCGACGGTGTGCAACAAGCTCAATGGTCAGGTTTAGCAGGTTGGTCTGCTGCCACTTATCCAGTACCCTCAGGACCCCATACTTTCAGTTGGACCTATTCCAAAGATGGTTGGGTGAACTCCGGCAGCGACTGCGCTTGGTTGGATCATATCATCTTTCCGCCTATGGGCACTTACTATGCCCCGCCGCGCAATCTGGCAGCCACTTCAGGCAACGGTTTTGTGAACCTCGCCTGGCAGACTCCCGCCGCTGGAACTCCTAGCGGTTACAAGGTTTATCGTAATGGTAGCTACCTTGCCAGCACCGGTGGCTTGAACTATCAAGACACCAACGTGATCAACGACACCAATTATCAATATTACCTTACTGCGATTTACGGAAGCAACGAATCTGATCCCTCAAACACAGTTTATGCCACGCCAAATATGATCACCTCGGTTATCATTGGCGAGGGAACAGCAAGCAGTGGCACAAATGCAGCCTGCCCGATCAACGTCTGGTATCAAAGTCTGCACGGACAATCTGTCTATACCGCGGCTGAACTCAACGCCAAGGGTGTTTTTGGACCCATTGACATCAGCGAGATCGGCTTCAACGTGACTGGACTGCCTGGCCGGGCTATGCCTAACTACATCATTCGCATGGGACATTCCAGCGCCAACAATGTAGCCAGCTGGATTCCGTCTGCCAATCTGTCCACAGTCTGGACTTCCACATCTTATCAGCCCACGCAAACAGGCTGGAACATGCTGACTCTGTCCACCCCTTTCACCTGGAATGGCACAGACAACCTGCTTATCGATACCGCTTTTTCCCGAATCGGCGGATATAACGCAAGCGGGACCACCCAGTACTCATCAGTCACAAACGGCTACCGTTTTGCACGCAACGATAACAACGACCAGACCAACGTCTTCACCGGCGGTGAAACCTCCACCTACCGCCCCAACCTGAAACTTAGCTTGCTGCCTAATGCTATTGGACCCATGATAGTAGTCAGTCCCAGCAGCTTAAGCTATGGGGATGTGGCTGTAGGAACCAATAGCACCGAGCAATTCACCATCCAGAATAGTGGCGATCAGACCCTCACGGGAACTATCACCACTCCCACTGGATACACGGTAGCCTTATCTACTGCTGGTAGCGGACTGCAAAGCCTATTCACAGAAAAGGAGATCCGTAATACCCTCTCCTTCAGTATCAATGCTGGCGCTAGCAAAACATATGACCTCACCTTCGCCCCCATAGCGGTTACTGCTTACAATGGCAATGTGGAGATCAGCAGCAATGATCCGGAAAACCCCGCCACAAACATCTCTATCACCGGCATGGGGCAGATCGGATGGCTGGCCAATCCCGCCATCTCCATCCTCTATGTGGATGCCGCCACCGACTACGTAAAAGTACAGTGGAATTTGATCCCCAATGCCAGCTACTACCAGGTCTGGGCCAGCGAAGATCCTTACGGGACCTTCAGCTTCCTGGGCGAAACCACCAACGCTTACTGGCATGACATGGACCTCGGCCATGCGATGCGCTTCTATAAAGTCATCGCTGCGAGTGAATCCTACCTTATCACCAAATAAACAATAGCAACAACTGCAAACAAGCCCGGCCGCAAAACCGGGCTTGTTGTTTGCTTGAATTCTGCACCTGGAATCCTATCCGGCAAAACACAAGTGCCTAAGCAATTAGTTGACTAATTTGGCCCCTCTGCAAAGATGACCATGAATTCATACAATTTAAAGGATAACGATGCGTAAAATCAAGAACATAGCCATCATAGCCCATGTGGATCATGGGAAGACCACTCTGGTAGACGCCATGCTGCGTCAGGCCGGAGTATTCCGTTCAAACGAGCGAATGGTAGAGAGAGTGATGGACTCCGATGACATAGAAAAAGAGCGTGGCATCACGATATTTTCCAAGAGTGCCTCGCTGGACTATAAAGGCTATAAGGTCAATCTGGTAGATACCCCAGGGCACTCGGATTTTGGCGGGGAAGTGCAACGCATCATGAAGATGGTGGACAGCGTGCTGCTCTTGGTGGACGCCGTCGAGGGTCCTATGCCACAGACTAAATATGTGCTGAAAAACGCCCTCGCGATGGGTCTCAAACCGATTGTCGTAATCAACAAGATTGATCGGCCAAACGCCCGGTCCTACGATGTTTTGGACATGATTTTCGAGCTCTTTCTGGAGCTCAATGCCACGCCTGAACAGCTTGATTTCCCCGTAATTTATGCCTCCGGAAAAGATGGCTATGCGGTAGCTGAACTCAATGACAAACCTCAGAGTATCTTTCCGCTTTTGGATATGATCATCGAGGAAGTGCCGGATGCAATTGGCGATACCACTCTGCCTTTTCAGATGCTGACTTCAGCCATTGAATATGACAATTACCTGGGCAAAATGGGTACCGGCAAAATCCATAGCGGCATCATCCACACAGGTGATGAAGTAATGCTGCTGAAGCGTGATGGCCAGCAGTTAGCCTACAAAGTAACTACGCTTTTTAGCTATGAAGGCTTACAAAAGAAAGAGGTTAAAATCGCCTATGCCGGAGATATTGTCACCATCGCCGGCTTGGAACTCATCGACATCGGAGAGACCATCTCCAGCCGGGAAAACCTCATTCCCCTCACCGGCATTGATATAGATGAACCCACCATTGCAGTAGAGTTTATCATCAACGATTCCCCTTTCATGGGCAGGGTCGGCAAATGGGTGACCTCCAGTAAAATCTGGGAAAGACTGCAGAAAGAATTGCAAACCAATGTCTCTCTGATCGTGGAAAGAACTGATACTGCGGACAAATTCCTGGTCAAGGGCCGCGGCGAGCTGCAGCTCTCCATCCTGATGGAAAACATGCGCCGTGAAGGTTATGAATTTCAGATCTCCAAGCCCAGAGTCCTTTTCAAAGAAATCGATGGCGTGATCTATGAGCCCATCGAACTCGCAGTGGTGGATGTGGCAGAAGAATTCGTAGGCACAGTGATCGAACTGATGGGTGGACGCAAAGGTGAAGTTATCAATATGACTCCTCCCCTCGAAGGTTATTCCCGTCTCGAATTTAAGATTCCTGCCCGTGGATTGATCGGTTGCCGCAATGAATTTATGACCATTACCAGAGGTACAGGAACCATGAGCCAATGCTTCTACGGTTACGATCCTTACAAAGGCGAGATCAACGGATCCAACCATGGCTCCATGATTGCCATGGAAACCGGCGTCGCCCTGGGCTATTCCTTAAACAATTTCCAACCTCGCGGAGCTTTCTTTATCAATCCCAATACCGAAGTCTATTCAGGGATGGTGGTAGGCCAGCACAGCAAGGACAAAGACCTCGTGATCAACGTCTGCCGTGGTAAAAAGCTTACCAACAACCGTGCTGCCGGCAAAGACGATGCCATCAAGCTCGTCCCGCCCCGGATCTTTACCCTGGAACAAGCCATGGAATATATCGGAGATGATGAACTGCTGGAAATCACCCCGGATAGCATCAGGCTGCGTAAAAAGATCCTGCATCATACGGATAGAAAGAGAAACGAAAACGCAAGCTGAACAATAATCAGTTAACTGTAAGATTAGCGGAATTGCAGCTTCTTATCTGCAATTCCGCTATTTGCTATTTTGCCTGAGCATTATTCTAAATGCAAGGGATTTGAATTTCTAATATTCTGTCAGAATACATCAGCGCTTTGTTCGCATTGGAATGACCCGTGAAACAAATCTACTACATTTCCAGGCCCACATTAGGCATCTATCTCAAAAGCCCCTGCAATGAGCTGAGAGGGCTCCTTAAAGCTAAACGCGTCAGTTGAGACCTCGTAGCACTCACCATCCTGCAAATAGAGCCTCGGACCAGATACAAGTCTGTGAGGATAGCAAGCGAAATCCAGTATAAGCTTCCTTTGAAATAGATAGGCGGACAGTTTGTCCTGGCCTTTGTGCCAAGTCTAAGGATCGGTTACCTGCTTTAACTTGCTCATAAACAATTGTAATAAAAAAATAGCTTGACAGTAAGAGCAGGTCTGAGAAAATGCATACGGTCGTTTGACCTTAAATGAATCGCCAGAAGCGAGAGTATAAAATGCTCTCAAAGAATAATAGTAACCATGAGTTGGTATTTACGCCAACCATTAAGATTTGACTCAAATATCGTAATACAGTGGAGAATTAATGTGCTATTTCATGCTGTCCCAGGTTGCTTCGGAAGAAGCGAATGCCTGCTATGCCGGGCCATTAGCTCCGCCTTCTTATTGTGCTTATATATCTATTATATAACGAATCTATTTTGAAAAAGCAGGCCTGTTCATAAGGTTCACGTTCAAGGTTGAGGGATAATCCTCAGGGCTTATTCTGCACACGAACAGAATGAATGGACACGCAAGTCTTTAACTTACTTTCTCATCTATCAAAGCTGAAGCTGTGCCGGGTCACATTGTCCTAAGCACTATTAGCCCAGATAATAATTTCTATCTCTCAAGGAGTAAACATGAAGAAACAGCTCATTTTGATGCTGCTGCTATCAATCGTAGCAAGCTGCATCTTTGCCCTACCCGTGTCTAAGACAGATGCAAACCGTGTAGCCCAGAATTTTATCACAGAAAGACTGGGCTTAGGCTATGAGGTCTCAGATTCTAAGGCTTTGGATTCTGGATATCCGAGCCACTACATTTATGCTGTCAATTTGAAGCCCAGCGGCTTTGTGCTGGTGGCGGCGGATAATGCAGCCATCCCCATTTTGGGATACAGCAGCCAAAACAACTGGAATGAATACGAGATTCCAGTACAGCTTCAAGCTATGCTTGCCAGTTGGAACGATCAAATGCACGCGATCGTGACCCAAAACATGAGAGCCGATACCGGCATTAATCAGCTTTGGAATAGTTACAACGTGGCTGCCAGCCGTTTCAGTCCGAATCGCAATTTTCGGGCTGTGGCCCCTCTCATCGCTTCCACCTGGGGACAGGGGGAGTATTACAATGCGCTGTGCCCAGAAAACACACCCGTCGGTTGTGTGGCAACAGCCATCTCTCAGATTATGAAATTCTGGCGTTATCCTGAGGTCGGCAATGGCTCCAAAAGCTATACGGCTGTAAGCTATCCTGAATATGGTGTGCAATCAGCAAACTTTGGCGAAACGACCTATAACTGGGACAACATGCCCAATTCTGTGGGCGGCAGCAATAACGCCGTCGCCACGCTGTGCTACCATGCTGGCGTGGCTGTGAGCATGGATTATAAACCAGCCAGCTCCAGTGCCTTCAGCACCGATGTCCCCTTTGCTTTAACGAACTATTTCCGCTATGCCGAATCTACTTCTTTGAAGAATAGATCCTCTTATTCTGCCGACAATTGGGAAACCTTGATGAAAGGTGAGCTCGATAATGGGCGGCCGGTCTATTACAGTGGCGTAGGCCCAAGTTTCGGCCATGCCTTTATCCTCGATGGCTACCAGGGAACCGACAGTTTTCACATCAACTGGGGTTGGAACGGCGCTTATGATGGCTACTATACGCTGGGAAATCTAAACCCCGGTGGAGATACCTTCAATCAGAGCCAACAAGCAGTGACCGGGATTCAACCGATTTTCACGGAAGCTCCGGCTCTTTACGAAGGCTTTGAAAGCGCCACTTTCCCCCCTTACGGCTGGACTGTTACCAGCAATTCATTTGCTCGCTCCGGAACCTTCAGTATTGCAGGCTCCTATTCAGCGCGTTATAGTCAGGCTGGGCAAGGCCCCGCACAAAGCGGAAAAAGACTGCGCACAGCAAAAGTAGTGGTTGATAGCGCATCCCCGGCTTTTACCTTTAAGGCCAGAGCAGCACACTCTACCCAGGGAGAGGAGCTAAAGATTGGCTATTCCACAAGTGAGACGGGTCCATACACGTACTTTGGAACAAATGCGGTCCTCAGCAACCGAGTACAAACCTTCTCTTACGAGATCAATGACCTGAGCCCCGGTGAATATTACTTCGTGTTCGAAACATATTGTTCGGTATTAAGAAGAGAGACCAGAACCTGGATTATTGACGAAGTAAACGGCCCCACCATGTGGATCAATCCTGAACCTACCGCTATCTTAAACATCAGATCCTGGGCGGCGGGAT
>Ga0265295_1002499_pt1 | contig 28946 bp, 24 predicted proteins | sample Munlansysbiofilm_FD_192503 | JGI IMG/M metagenome (GOLD analysis project Ga0265295, IMG submission 192503) | Leachate microbial communities from a municipal landfill in Southern Ontario, Canada - Methane capture system biofilm | ecosystem: Engineered > Solid waste > Landfill > Unclassified ... | reverse complement strand
CCGCTTCTTCTACGCACTCACGCACGGTTTTAGTCGCGTCTAGTTGCGGTTCCTGCTCAAGATAACCTACGCTGTACCCTGGAGATAAAACTGCTTCGCCGTTAAATTCCTTATCCACTCCGGCCATAATGCGCAGCAAGGTACTCTTACCGGAGCCGTTGAGACCCAGCACCCCAATTTTGGCGCCATAAAAATACGACAGGGATATATCCTTGATGACAGGCTGTTTATTATAGAACTTACTCACCCTCATCATGGAGTAGATTATTTTTTTACTGTCTTCACTCATGTGCTATTCTCCTGGAATAATCGAAGCCATACGTTGACTCGTAGTCAACTAACTTATCAACTAACAACATCAGCCAATTCAGCGCAACCAATACAGTGTCCGGACACCAATTCCGCACAGCATGAAATTATCTGTTTTAGGGTAAAGCAAGCACCATAGAGATCAGGGGAACATATGTCCACATCCTTCTGGGTAGGTATAATCATCATTGTCGCTGCAGGACTTTTTGTCCTCGGTGTTTCTTACAAGAATTCCCGCCAACTGCTGTTCAATCCGACAGAGGTGCGCCAAGCGCGTTATCAGGCTGAACCGGAAAAACATCCTCAGCAGCGCTTTAACCAGCATGGAGTTGCCGCGCGTCAGGTTAGTCTTCAAACGGACGACGGCGTAAATCTCAAGGCATGGTATGTTCCGTCTACTACAGACACCACAGTAATTCTGCTGCATGGTTACAAGATGGACAGTGGAGAGATGGCCTCCATTGCAGCGATGCTGGTACGTCATGGTTTCGGCATCATTGCACCCGACCTGCGCGCTCACGGTGACAGCGAAGGGGAGTTGATCACCTTTGGGCAACATGAGTTGCTGGACGTAAAGGCTGTGGCAGATTATATTGCTACCTGCGAACCGGACAACACCTTGGGCATTCTAGGCAACTCCATGGGCGGAGCCCTGTCTCTGTGTTACGCCGCCCAGGATGAGCGTATCAAGGCAGTTGTTGCACATTCACCGTATGCGAGTGTGCGCCACAGTCTCAAACAGGGGATAAAATATTTTACTGGATTACCTCCCTTCCCGTTTGTCCCCTTAATTCGCATGTTCAGCCTTCCGTATGTAGACTTGGACAATCCACACATATCACCGTTAGCCATGATGCCTGCGCTTAAGGGAACACCAGTGCTTATTCTGATGGGGGGAGCTGATGAGGTGGTCGAACCACAAGGAGCGGAACAATTGTTTCAGGCCGGAGGCGAAACAACCAGACTCTGGTTTGAACCCGAATTGACCCATGTTGCATTCCATACCGATATACCCGAACTGTTCGAGCGCAACATGGTGGATTTCTTCTCTGACAGTCTGCTACAGCGCCAAGATTAGTCTACAACTCTAGTGCATATGCTAAACCACGCACTTACCCTACATCGGCAAGTTCTAGTTTTTCTCCCCACCGGCGTTCCATGGTTTCCAGCATGGGAGCCAATTCCGCCCGCTGTAATGCATCTGCAGCTATGCATTCAAAGGCATCTGCCCGCGCATATTCGAGGATTTCTCGGTCAGCAAGCAGGTCTGCCACCCTGAATTCGGGCAACCCTGATTGCTGGGTGCCAAGGAACTCACCCGGACCGCGTAACTGCAAGTCAGCTTCGGCTATATTAAAGCCATCGCGGTGTCTTTCCATAATATGCAGCCGTTCCCTCCCCTGTGCGGAACAGTTGTGGGAATGGAACAAAAAACAGTAACTTTTCTGCGCACCACGCCCTACCCGGCCGCGTAATTGATGCAGCTGTGCCAGACCGAAGCGCTCTGCATGTTCGATAACCATAACGCTCGCATTGGGCACGTCGATTCCGACCTCAATAACCGTAGTGGCTACAAGCACGTCCAACTCGCCCTGTTTAAAGCTAGTCATAACTGCATCTTTATCCGCGCTGCGCATGCGTCCATGCAGGAGTCCCACCCGGCAAACATCCCCAAGATCTTTGTTTAACTGAGTATACGCATCTTGGGCTGCTTTAAGTTCCAAGGTTTCGGATTCTTCTACCAGCGGATAAATAAAATAGCTCTGAAACCCGGCCTGCGTCTGCTCTTTGATGAAATTATACAGTCCGGCGCGCTTGGCTTCAGACAGTACCCGAGTCACAACAGGGATACGTCCTTGGGGCAATTGATCAATAATCGAGATCTGCAATTCACCATACAGGGTCATCGACAGGGTTCGCGGGATGGGGGTTGCGGTCATAACCAGAATATCGGGGTTACTCCCTTTTTTACGCAAAGAATTGCGCTGCTTAACTCCGAAACGGTGTTGTTCATCAATAATCCCCAAGCCTAGGTCGTTAAACTGTACATCATCCTGAAGCAGTGCATGGGTTCCCACTATGATGTGCAGCTCGCCCGTGGCGAGCTGATGTAGAATCTCTTTACGCCTGCGCGCTGGGGTAGAACCGGTTAAAAGTGCGGTGTTCAACTGCAGGCTTGGCAGCCAGGTAGCAAAAAAGCGGTAATGTTGTTCCGCCAGAATTTCCGTAGGGGCGATTATCCCAACCTGCGTCCTGTTCTCTACGGCGATCAAAGCGCTAAGGAGGGCGACAATAGTCTTACCACTGCCTACATCCCCTTGCAGCAGGCGGTGCATGGGAGCAGTAGCCATCATGTCGTGTTTAATTTCACTTAAAACACGCTTTTGCGCTGGGGTAAGTTGAAACGGAAGTTGTTCTAGAAGCGGACGTGTGTAGCGGTGGGAGACCGTAAATGCGCGCCCTTTCCGCTTATTTTGCCGGCCTTGGCGTAAAGCCAAACCTAGTTGGAGATAAAAAAAGTCAGCGTAAATCAAGCTCCGGTGCGCCATCGAAGTACGATTCTGGAATACCTCTATAGCAACGTTGTTATCTGGGTTATGGACCTGATAAATCGCTTCATTCAGGTCCAGCAGTGAATGTTTGGTACGTAGGTATTCAGGAATTTCTGATTGCAGAAAGCTGGCATATGTTTCTACCGCTGCATGAACTAGAGCGCGCATCCGTTGCTGACTGATTCCTTCCGTCAGTGGGTAGATGGGCAGGATGCGTGCATCAAGTTGCGCGTTCGGATCAAATTCCACTTCAGGATGGAGGATTTCGCGCTTTAAACCGAAGGTACGCACCTCGCCAAAGCCGAGAATTTCGCGCCCAGGGCGATAGGAGCGCTCCATCCAGTTGCGTCGATAGTGAAACCACTTCAGCACGATCTGGCCAGTATCATCCCCTACCAGAGCTTCAAAAACAGCTCTGGAACCCCTCCCCCCACGCTTAACTTCAGCGGCACTAATTACCCGAGCACGAAATGGAGCGCTTTGCCCTGAACCAAGGTTGGCTACGGAGGATAAATGGCGTCGGTCTTCATAACGAACGGGAAGATGATAGAGCAAGTCTTCTATGGTATGTAAATTCAGACGCGCTAGTTTTTCGCACAGGCGTTCGCCTACCCCTTTTAGTTGCACCAAAGGGGATAAAAGCTTGCTGTCTGCATGCTTCGAACTCGCCATACCTTTTGAATAAACCTGCACCTGGATTAGCCTGAACCTGAATATATGCGTAACGGAAGAAATCTGTTACATCCGGAGTCGCCAAAACTCATCCAGTATCTAGAACAGACAGCGCCTCTCAGGCTTGTTCTGTCGTCAGGGCGATCAGGCGGGTAAGCACCTCTTCAGGATCCAACCCGTGATTAATGGCCCCTTGACGTAGAGACTCATGTTTGGATCCGGAGCAGCCCGAACAATGCAGGCCGAACTCACCCAACACCGCCTGAGCATCTGGATGTAGGCGGAGGACATCTACCATTTTGGTGTTTAAATCTATATGTGGTTTGGTCATTACTTATACTCTATATCGGTAACTTCATATACCTTGAGCCCAGAAGGAACCTTGATGCGAACTTCATCATCTACAACATGCCCGATAAGTGCTCTGCCGACAGGTGAAGTGACAGAAATCTTTGCCTCTTTGATGTCAGCTTCATCCTCTCCAACTATCTGGTATACCACCTCTGCTTCATTATCCACATCGTACAGAGTGACAGTGGCGCCAAAGACAATTTTGTCCGATTCAATCTTTTTGGGATCAATCACTTCAGCACGGGCAATTTTATCATTGAGATCCTTGATACGGGCTTCAATATACCCCTGTCGGTCTTTGGCCGCATCGTACTCAGCATTTTCTGACAGATCTCCATGTGATCTGGCTTCGGCGATATCCTCCACCACCTTGGGACGGTCAACACGCATACGCTGTTTCAGTTCCTGGCGTAGTTTATCGTATGATTCCGGAGTCATGGGAATTGAATCTGACATAGCAAGTTCCTTTATTTTCTTTATTTTGTGTATGAAAGCAATAAAGTTACGGGCAGGCCCTTGGCCCACCCGTAACTTTAACTCTTCAGTCCAATTTTCTATGCCATCGCAGGCGTTCTTACCTGAGGTGGCTGCGGAAGTGCGATCCTTCGCTAGCATCTCGAAACACTTCTATTTCTCTAATCTATGCACCAATTATACGCACGCAAGAAACGAACGTCAAGCTCTACAAGCTGCTTTTCTATATCTCTTTGTGTACCACTTCCCCAGCACGCAGAGTCATAACTGCCTTACCCTTCATGCCCTGTTGCTCAAATGGCGTGTTAAACGAGCGCGAGCGTATACTCTGTCGCGTCACCTCCCATGTATGCTCAAGGTCGATCAGGGCAATGTCGGCAACAGCGCCAACGTTCAGGGTCCCGCGCGGTATTCTGAGTACACCCGCAGGTTTGCAACTCAGACATGCGATAACTTCATTGAGGGTAAGCACACCCTCATCAACTAGACGTAGCGCCAGCGGGAGAGCGGTTTCCAGCCCGATCATGCCGAATGCAGCGTAAATAAACTCCATATTTTTGTCATCGATATGATGCGGAGCGTGGTCGGTCGCAATAGCATCGATGGTGCCATCCTGCAGACCTTCTTTCATAGCAGCAACATCGGCGGCAGTACGCAGCGGTGGTCCAACCTTGGCATTTACTTCGTAACCACGCACAGCTTCTTCGGTCAGAGTGAAATGATGGGGAGTAACCTCACAAGTGACTCGGACTCCACGCTGTTTGGCTTCCCTGACCAGCTCAACGGTGCGTTTTGAGGAAATATGACATATGTGCAGGCGGGCGCCGGTAAGCTCTGCCAGCATAATATCGCGAGCTACGCTTGCCGCCTCAGATACCCATGGGTTCCCAGTCAACCCGAGTTCGGTGGAAAGCGGGCCTTCGTTCATAACCCCGCCGTCCTTGATGGATTCATCCTCGGAGTGCGCAATTATGGGCATATCAAACCCCTGTGCATACTCCATGGCATGCCGCAACATCGCTCCATCTTCTACATTAAGGCCGTCATCAGAAAAACCCACGCAACCGGCCAGCTTGAGATCGCCCATTTCCACCAGTGAATCTCCTTTTTGCCCTTTGGTGATACTGCAGATAGGGAATACATTGGCATAACCTTCAAGCTGGGCTTTTTGGATCATATACCGGGTGATGGCTTTATTGTCGTTACTTGGGTTGGTATTGGGCATGCAGGCCACAGAGGTAAATCCACCAGCAGCAGCGGCCCTGGTTCCAGAGACGATATCCTCTTTGTATTCATACCCAGGATCGCGCAAATGCACGTGGATATCCACCAGTCCCGGAGTGACCAGTAAACCGGTGGCATCTATCACCTTATCATCATCTGCTGGCTTCACCTGCGCGGCAATACTTTCAATACGTCCGGCATTGATCACCACATCCAAGATAGCGTCAATGTTTTGCGCAGGATCTATTACTCTTCCGTTTTTTATAATAGTTTTCATGGCACCTACCTTTTATGCATAAAAAATGGCTTATCAAGCATCACTTCCGCCTGCCAACAGGTACAAGAGTGCCATTCTGACAGCCACACCGTTTTCTACCTGCTCCAGGATAACGTTCTGTTTCCCGTCGGCTACATAGGATGAGATTTCCACCCCGCGGTTCAGCGGTCCGGGATGCATGACGATGGCATCCGGTTTGGCCAACTTCAGATTCCCCGGATTTAGCGCAAAAAACTGGGCATATTCACGTTTGGTGGGCAGCAATTTGCTCCCCCCTTCACGTTCCAGTTGAATTCTGAGCATAATAATTACATCGGCGTCTTTGATCGCGGCATTTATATCGGTATACACCTCCGCACCGAGCGTATCCAGCCCGGGGGGCAGCATGGTGGCCGGGCCAGCCAGACGCACCGTGGCTCCCATAGTCCGGAGCGCATACAGGTCTGAGCGCGCGACCCGGCTACGGGCGATATCACCGATGATCGCAACAACCAACCCTTCCAGAGTCCCCTTATGTTCTTTGATGGTCATAAGATCAAGCATGGCCTGACTCGGATGTTCGTGTGCGCCATCGCCCGCGTTGATAACCGCGCAGCGACTCAAACGCTGCGCGAGGTAGTCCGGTGCGCCCGATGCTGGGTGACGCATTACGATGATATCGGCGTCCATCGCTTCTATGTTTTTGGCTGTATCTTCAAGGGTTTCCCCCTTAGTTACGGATGAAGAGGCGGAAGTTATGTTGATGGTGTCGGCAGACATTCTCTTTCCAGCCAACTCGAACGAGGTTCGGGTTCTGGTACTGTTTTCGTAAAAAAGATTGATGATGCTCTTACCACGCAACGTGGGCACTTTTTTAATGTCGCGCTGATTTATCTCCTTGAAACTCTGCGCTGTCGTGAGAATGAGGTCGATGTCTTCACGCGACAATACCTTGGTGCTAATAAAATGTTTGTGTGCAAATGCCATAGGTGTTTTCTCCATGCTCAGGTGTAATGCACCTTTTCAGGGTTTCAGCAGTCTTACCTCATGGGCCTGTCCGCTTGAGTCAAACTCAACCTCTATCTGTTCTTCACTGGCGGTTGGGACATTGCGTCCAACGTAGTCAGCCCGAATGGGCAGCTCTCGATGTCCCCGGTCTATCAGAACCGCGAGCTGTATGCTGGCCGGACGGCCTATATCCATAATGGCGTCCATGGCGGCACGAATGGTTCTACCTGTTTGGAGTACTTCATCCACCAGGATCACATTGCGCTGGCCAAGCTTGAAAGGAATTTCGGTTTTACCCACGGGGCGCAATTCACGGGAGCTGCCAACGTCATCACGGTACATGGTGACGTCGACAATCCCCATTGGCACTTCAATCCCCTCAATTTCTGCAATCCTGCGCTGAATCATGCGCGCAAGGTGATCTCCTCCGGTGCGGACTCCAATCAGCACCATGTTTTCACAGCCTTTGTTTTGTTCCAACAACTGATGACTAATGCGAGTTACCGCACGGCGGATTGCCTCACTATCCAGGAGTATGGTGCAGAGTCCGGGCATATAACCTCCTATAAAATGTCTTACCTGGTTTAACTACAACGCAAACATTTGCAAACTACTTGCGTACAGAATGTAAAAAAAGATACAAAAAAACCCGACCCATATTGTGCAGGTCAGGCGACATTTATTCTCTAATTTGGTAGCTGAATGAAACACAAAAACGTCTTGCAGGGGCAAGCATATTGCAGACGTCAATTTAGCAGGATATTCAGACATTTCAACCCCTTGCAGACCTCTCTGGATCAGCTTAAAAGGATATGTATCAACACTGTTGCTTCCTGTTGTTCAGAGCTGTGCCTTACATCGCGCTTCGCTCTTTAAACCACTATTAGGTAGACAAGCTACCGCGCGCGGCTGAATGCGTCAAGGGGTAATTTATCCCAGACTTCAGCCCGATATCCCGCTCCATATTACGCGCACAAATGGATTGCTATGGGCGGTGAATCTCTTACTCTTTGAGCTTTACTCCGAGGTCTCTTGACAAGAATAACGCGGAAGATAAGCTAGATTGAGGCGATAGGTAAATTTGTTTACACACAAAAAGGAGATATCATCATGAAGAAACTGCAGCGTATTTTTAAATACTTGGTCTGTATTGGGCTAATGACCGCGTTTTTAGGATGTGCAGCCTCGCACAAGAAAGAAAGTACCGGTGAATATATCGACGACTCTGTCATTACAGCCAAGGTAAAAACTGCAATATTCAGCGAGCCGACCCTGAAAACATTGCAGATCACCGTGGTAACGTTCAAAGGGGACGTTCAGTTAAGCGGTTTTGTTGATTCAGCCCAGAGTGCTGAAAAAGCAGGAGAGGTTGCCCGCGGGGTTAATGGTGTCGTGTCGGTGAAAAACGACTTGGTGGTAAAGTAGCTGCGAGTCTAGGGTGAATTTACGTACAGCTCAGGTGAGTTTTGCGATTCTAACAACTGGTTGCCTAGGTGGAACAAACGCTAGTACCTCACGCGGCCACCACAGCCAACAAAAAAAGTAGATGGTTATGCTGTGGACAATCTCAGTAGTTCTAATAGTGCTGTGGCTACTAGGTATGGTTTCTTCGTATACCATGGGCGGGTTTATCCATATTCTGCTCGTAATTGCTGTTATAGTGGTGCTTCTACGCATCTTTCAAGGGCGTAAAGTTCTGTAGGCATAAAACTCCAGGCATTGAACAGAACTGTTCAATGCCTGGAGTGGCGACACACTTGTGAAGGCTTTTTATTCTATCCGCGCTTCAAATATATTCCTTGAGACATATTTTCAGACAAGCCCCTTGCGTTGCACAGTTCACGTTAGGTGTCCGGAGAAGCATTACCCTTGTAGCTAAAGGGGTAATGCTCACTGCTGAATAAACATTACAACTCCAATCACGCACATTAAGCCGAAGGTATGGACTTGGCCAGTTTTCGAACCATTGCCAGATCCTCCGGAAGCTTCAGAGCATTTTCTGCTCTGGCGAGTGCCAAACGGGCGTGGTGCGTTGCTACCTCCCGCATCGCAGCGTCGTCGATTGATGCTAACGAATGGAACGCCTTTAGTAGCCACGTCACGACTTCAACGGTGCCCGCCCCGTCACGGGCAATGGCGGTGAAAGCATCATCAAACATGTCCCTCTCAGATATTTCCGGCACCTCTACGCGATCAAAGTCGCAGCTCAATCTATCCCCGTCTTCAACCGGTTCACTCCAGAGCGCAAAAAGCCGCACAAACGTCCCTATAATGACAATTGCTGTACCGGGATCATTCACGGCAGGCGACAACGCTCGACCGGCGATTTCAGAAAGAACGATGAGGCCAAAGCGGGGATCCTCGTCAAATTTTCTATCGGCACCAATCAAAAAGGCCTTTTGGATGTGAATTGTATCGATATCAGGTAAATCTCCTGAGTCCGAAGTGACATAAGCAAGTGCACGACCTGGAGCTGAAAAAGAACCAGGTAATGCCTCCACCGTGATTCGCACCTGAGCCTTTTCCGCTAACGCTTGCAATACATTGACATCCACCCGTTGGACATAGCCAATTGCTCCACCATATACAGCCTGCCCTCCACTGCGCCATAGCCCTGCAGGAACTCCACGAAGAGTGGGTGCACGTCGCCTTTGTTGTAAAGCCGCGGTAGTCACGGTTTCAACTTTATCGATGGTCCCCCCGAGGCGTCCAAGACGTGCGATGCGATCCACCCACCGTACAAAGGTAATAATGACCATAGTGAGAACCATCAATGTCAGGACAAATAACGCGAAACGCCCTGCTTTATCATAGTAGCTGTTTTTTAAAGTTAGAAGCGCGATGATGCTGAAGATGAAGGCACCAATAAAGGTCGAGAGAGCATTTTGGGAAACATCATCAGAGATGACCAGTGAAAAAGAGCGCGGAGTTGCGGTAGTGCTAGCCGAAGCATAGGCAGAGACCATCGACGCGACAGCAAATGTAGCAATCATCAACATGCTTGTGGAAGTAATAGTCAGCAGAGTTTCTATTGAATCAGGACTGATGTCCGGAACAAGCGCATTGATTTCGTAGGTATCCACTTTCTTTGCAAGAAACACCGTAGTCGCCGACAACACACTCATCGCGAGAGGCTTGACCCAAAGTCTTTCGCCGATGCGGTTTAAGAAAAACCTTAATCTACTTACCATCATTTCACTCCTAGGTAGATTCGCATACTATATAGCGCTCGCAGATGATGCGGAAATGATAGCCGTAAATAGCCAAAGTGACAGCTTGAGGGAATAAGCGTGGCCGTTTAAAAAGGGTCCAGAGCATGACTCTCCAGAAATAAATACGCTCTTTGCCCAGTATCCCAATGCGGTAGATGGCATGAAACAACGCAATTTTGTAACCAAGCCCCATTGCGGATTTAATTTTGGGCGGATGGTATTCTTGGAGAAAGTCCTTGATGCGCTGATAGTAATTTTCAGGTGCGTAAATACTCTGAAGGATTTTCTTATATCCCTCCTGCAAGGATTTAAGACCCATGATCGGAATGATATTAGTCGAAATGCCGACATTATCCCCGGTTGTATCTGAAACCAGCCGGTGTTGGAGTTGCAGATGTTCGTAGAGTTTCGTCCCCGGAAGAGCCTGCAGCAACCCAACCATGGCTGTGACGATCCCGCTTTTCTGGATAAAGTCGATCTGGCTCTGGAATACAGCGGGGGTATCACTATCGAAGCCAACAATAAAACCACCTTGCACCTGCAGTCCGGCTCGCTGCAGCTTTTTGACGTCTCCCAGTAGATTCCTATTCTGATTTTGGTACTTACTCGCTTCAGAAAGACTGGCTTCGTTGGTTGTTTCGATCCCGACAAACACCGTATCAAACCCAGCTTTTACCATCATCTCCACAAGTTGCGCATCATCGGCCAAGTTTATGGATGCTTCAGTGTAAAAGGAAAGTCCAGCCCTGACCCTCTGCCACTTGATAAGGGCGGGCAACAGATCGGTCTTGAGTTGCTTTTTGTTGCCAATGAAGTTGTCGTCGACAAAGAATATGCTCCCCCGCCACCCTCTATCGTAGAGGCCATCTAGCTCGGCGAGGATCTGGGCGGTACTCTTGACACGGGGTTTATGGCCAAACAAGGTCGTGACGTTGCAGAATTCACACTTGAAGGGGCAGCCGCGCGAATACTGCAGACTCATGGCAGCATAGCTCCGCATATCTGCGAGTTCCCACAACGGAACGGGCGACTTTTGTATATCGGCAAATTTGGTGGTTGTATAGATGCGACGCGCCTGACCTCTGGCAAAATCGTCTACAAATAAGGGAATGGTCAACTCACCTTCGTTCAGTACTAAATGATCGATCTCTTCAAATTGCTCGTACTCGCTGGTAAACAATGGTCCACCGGCAATAATCCGGAGCCCAGCTTGTTGGCACCGAGCAATCACCTGACGTGCCGCCTCCTTCTGCACCAGCATGGCACTGACAAATACAGCGTCAGCCCAGGCTAAATCTTTGGCAGTGAGTCGAGTAACGTTGAGGTCGAGGAGGCGCTTGCCCCACTCAGTCGGTAGAAGTGCTGCAGCGGTAAGCAGTCCAAGTGGAGGCGAGGAGGCTTTTTTGTGGGCAAATTTTAGCGCATGTTTGAAACTCCAGAACGTGTCTGGAAACTCTGGATAAACTAAAAGAATGTTCATTTGTACTCCCCCTTAAATATTTAATTAAGCATATCAAGGAGCACAGGTTTTACAATCTATCCGCAGGTGGTTATTTCATCTGGAAAGCATACGTAATCTTCGCTTTTGGTACGGTCATTTTCAATGGTGATGGGTGGTGGGTGCTCCAGGTCGCATGACAACCCGCGGGCAAAGATTGGCCGGAGAAGCAAACCGTAGGTTGATCATTTTGTACCTACCCGGCCATCAGGTTTATTCCGAAGGTATCAATACCTCTTCAAGGGCGGCACGGAAAACATCCGGCAGACGGCAGGGTTTTTTGCGCGCATAGCTGTATGCCAGCAACGGGGTGGTCCCCTCGGCGGTAATCACTGTGTCGCGCTCAATACAATACCTGAGTTCAAAAGAAGAGCGCTTTATTCCGGTGACGGCAACCCATATCTTCAAGGTATCATTGTGAAACATTTCCGCTTTATATTTGACATGTGCTTCAGGTTGAATCAAACCACAGCCGCCGATATTCATTTCACTAAAAGGACCCAAATGCGCCAGAAAATTGATGCGTGCATCTTGGAAAAAATTCAACACTGCTGAATTTGCAACATGGCCACCGTAGTTGATGTCGCTTATATGCACCCTGTAATCGATATAAAAATCAAATCCCTGCATGTCACAGTCCCCTTTTTTTATGCTGTTATTCTCGCAAGTTGTTCAACTCTGGCACGCTGGGCAGAACCAGCTTGAACGCTGCCCGATCACCTGTTTTTGCAATATGGTGCCACATTCTGGACATGGCTCTTTATCGCGCCCATATACCAGAAGTTGTTGTTGAAAGTAGCCCGGCTTCCCACTTCCGTCGACAAAGTCTTGTATGGTAGTTCCACCCGCTTTAATTGCCTTTTGCAGCACTTCAATAATGTGTCGGTGCAGTGTTCCCCACTCAGCCCGGCTCAACTCCCCTGCAGGGCGTAGCGGATGTATGCGGGCGAGGAACAAAGCCTCGTTGGCATAGATATTCCCCACCCCGACAACCACACGGTTGTCCATGATGAAGCTCTTGAGCGCCCTTTTGCTCCCCTCACCTCGAAGGGCAAGATAATCTGGGGTAAATGTATCCCCCAAAGGTTCTGGACCCAGTTTGTCCAACAGACGATGCTCCGGTTCTGTCGCCGAGTACCACAGCACTAAGCCAAAACGGCGTGGATCACGGTAGCGCAAAATACCCTTGTCGAGGATAAAATCGAGGTGATCGTGGCGCTCTGGTGCCTGTGCAGCGCTCAGATAACGTAGCGAACCAGTCATGCCCAGATGAATGAGGATTGTACCCCTTTCGACCTGTAGCAGCAGATACTTTGCCCTGCGTTGTAGGGCGGTGATACGCTGCCCGGACACACGTTCAGCCAAATCAGATGGTACACGATAGCGCAGTTGTGCCTGACGGACGCACACATCAACGATGGTGCTATGTATAAGCAGGGGCTCGAGTCCGGAACGGATCGTTTCAACTTCAGGTAGTTCGGGCATATTTAAAAACAAACTCCACGCTTGACTATTATTTCAAAACTTAGATGTTCCTCACTGATTCCCTCAAGTTCTGTTATTGGCACCTTGTATCCCCGCAGGTAGCGCCATCCCCCTTTCACTTTGCTGAGTTCGGCAACTTCATAGTAACTGGCATCGCTGCCATCCTGCAGGGTAATTTCCATGCTATGCAACACTCTGGCAACATTTTGCTCGATATGTTCTGCTGCGATCTTCCCCCCCACCAATTCTTTTTTAATCACGGTACATTTTCCAACCTGTGGCGTTGCAGATAATTCTGCCCGCACGTATCCAAGATAATCCTGGCAACTGGTAAAATTGCGTCTGAAGTTTGAATCGGGGTGATAGCTGGCGTAGATAAAACTGTATTCTGCACATTGAAGAGCAGCTACCCGTGCATAAATTAGCTCTGCCGGTTCTAACTGAGAAAGGACTTTAAGGCTGAAATCAACATTATTCATACGAGTTTAGAGTGCCTGCGTGCTAAAGGCGCGGATCCAAGATGTCACGCAACCCCTCTCCGAGCAGGTTATATCCCAGAACCGTTATCAGAATAGCCAGTCCGGGAAATACCGAAAGCCACCAGGCCGTACCCAGGGTTTGTTTGCCAGCAATGAGCATGTTCCCCCAAGATGGCGTTGGGGGTTGCACCCCGATGCCAAGAAATGACAGGGCGCTCTCGGTGAGGATAGCTCCGGCTACCCCTAAAGTGGCTGAAACCAGAACCGGAGAGATTGCGTTAGGGAGGATATGGCGCAAGATTATGCGTAAATCAGAAGCTCCGAGCCCGCGTGCTGCCATGACAAAATCGCGCTCGCGCAAGGAGAGGAATTCAGCTCTTACCAAACGCGCCACCCCCATCCAGCTGGTCAAGCCTATAATTGTCATAATGTTCCAGATGGAAGGCTCCAGAAAGGCGATGACCGCCAGAATAAGAAAAAAGGAAGGGAAACACAGCATTACATCGACAAAACGCATAATCACGCTGTCAACCCAACCACTGTAATAACCTGCTGCAGCGCCCAACATGATACCGATAATGCTCGCTATTCCCACAGCGACAAACCCAACTAATAGCGAGATACGTGCGCCATAGGCAATACGCAGAAACACATCGCGCCCTAGATCGTCTGTACCCAGCCAGGCACTCCAGTCCGGCGGTTGCAACTGACGCGAGATATCCACAAAACCAGGATCGCCGGGCAGCAAGGGGGCGCAAAGGGCTAATATAAACATAACCGCCACCACCGCTGCTCCACTCAGCGCCATGGTATTCCGGCGTAGCTTATGTAAAACCCTGCTCTGTGTTACTGCCATCATTTCAGCCTCGTATCAATTCGCAGCGCTCACTGCTGCTGTAACAGGCGTGGGATTAGCTTATACGCTGCTTGGTAAACCACACCTCCGGCACGGGCAGATTTTTCACTATAGCCTGTATTTGTTCCGCTGTTGGCAAACGCACCTGCTGAATCATACATAATATAGGGCACCGGATCCATGGAGTGGGTGCGTGAATGCAGAGGAGTTGGGTGGTCGGGCATAATGAGCATGCGGTAGGGGCCAGATTTGGCCAGCCTGTCGAGCATGGCCCCGACGATTTTCTCGTCAAAAAGTTCAATGGCTTGGATCTTTTCTGCCATATCTCCACTATGTCCAGCCTCATCTGGCGCTTCAACGTGGAGATAAACAAAATCTTTTTTCTGCAACGCATCTAGAGCTGCTTCAACCTTGCCAGCATAGTTGGTGTCTACGTAACCGGTAGCACCCGGCACATCCACAGCATCCAGTCCTGCATAAATACCTATCCCCTTGATCAGGTCTACTGCGGATACCACAGTTCCATCGATGCCAAATTTTTCTTTATATGACTGTATGTGCGGAGCCTTGCCCTGCCCCCACAGCCAGATGGAATTTGCCAAAGATTTCCCCGCATCGGCTCGAGCCAAGTTAATCGGATGATTGTTCAATATCATCTGGGCTGAGGTCATCAATTGAATCAGGGTGTCTGCCCCCTCACCTGTTGGCAATTTATCCTCAATGCTCTGATTGATGATATCGTGCGGCGGGATACATACCATCTGATCTTTGCCGTTGCGCCATACCATCAGATGGCGGTAGGAAACACCTGGGTAAAACTCAATTCCGTCTCCACCGAGCTGATCCTGCAGCGCTGCGATCAAAACCCTGGCTTCAGAACTGCCAATGTGACCAGCAGTAAAATCGAACATATAGAGTTTTCCATAGTTGTGGACAATATCCACCAAATTAAGGCGAAAGGCGACATCTTCAGGCCCAAGCTCTACCCCCATACTTGCGGCTTCTAAGGGCGAGCGTCCACTGTAACAGGTGGTGGGGTCATAGCCAAACACGCTTAAGTTGGCCACATCACTACCGGGATGAAAACCCTCTGGCACCGTGTGGGCCAAACCAACTTCACTACTGGCGGCTAGTTTATCCATGTTGGGGGTATTGGCGTATTCCAGCACGGTTTTACCGCCTAACTCCTCCATGGGTTCGTCAGCCATTCCGTCGCCAAGCAAGACAATATATTTCATGTATTTCCTCAACTATTTATCATAACATACTAATTACGTGGATGAAAACGTTCATGCACTTTTTTAAGATGTGCCCTGGTTACATGGGTATATATCTGGGTTGTAGATATATCAGCATGTCCGAGCAGCACCTGAACTACACGCAGGTCAGCACCATTTTCAAGCAGGTGGGTGGCAAATGCGTGGCGCAAGGTATGTGGCGTCACGTTTTTACTGATACCGGCCTCGGCGGCTCGGCGCTTAATAATCTTCCAGAAGCCCTGACGTGTCAACCCTTGAGCGGAACGATTAAGAAATACGTAGTTACTTCGGCGACCGCGCAGCAAAAGCGGACGACCATGTTCGAGGTAGTGCTGCAATACCTCTATGGCCTCCTCCCCCACCGGGACAATGCGCTGCTTATCACCCTTGCCTATAGTCTGGATATAAGCGCTCGCCGGGTGGTAATCCTCTAGTTGCAAAGATATTAGCTCCGAAACTCGCAGACCGCACGCATACAGAACTTCAAGCATGGCGCGGTCACGCATGCTCAGAGCGTCATTTTTGGTGCATACCTGTAAGAGCGCTTCGACTTCGTTCAAATTCAGAATATGAGGCAAGGTCTGGAGCAGCTTCGGGGTCTCAATTCCGGCGACAGGATTATCTTTTAGCCAGTTTTCTTCTAAGGCAAAAGCATAGAAGCCCCGCAACGCCGCCAAATAACGGGCGCGACTGCGTACTCCCAAGCCTTGATCCTTCAGGTAAATAAAAAATGCCAGAATGTGCTCTCTAGTTACCTTGTGCGGTGTATGTATCCCCACCGAGCAACAGAAATCAACATAGCGAAGCAAATCGGCACTGTATGCTACTATGCTGTTGTTCGCCAACCCCTTTTCTACCCTGATATAATCGGTAAATGCATCCAGTAGAGAATCAAACGCATCTCTTGCCATCACTGTAATTGCTCCAGCAGGGCCTGTTGCAGTTCAAATAACTTCTCTTCATGCAGCACTTTTTCTCCAAAGATATCCTGTACGTAAAAAGTGTCACCAGCCTGATTCCCTTGGGTGGTTATTTTAGCCACGCCGATGTACAGACCCAACCGATTGAGGGTAGAGTTAATAGCATACAGCAGCCCGACCTTGTCCTTGGTAGTAATATCGATAACTGTGTAGTCCGCAGATACTTCGTTGTTAATGCTCACCAGCGGAGGAACACCAGGAGTAACTTTCAATTCAGAAAAACGCAGCGCTTCGCGCCGCTGTCTTACCAAAACGCTTAGGTCATCTCTACCCTGTAAATACTTAAGAAGGTCCTGTTCAATCGCATCCCAGTCATCATCCAGGCCGCTTTGACCCTCATTCAAGCTATTCTTCCCGTATGGACCGTGTGAGCCAGAATCTACCTGTAATATATCCACAGCCATTCCATTGCGCAGGGTATATATCTGCGCTTCGAGGATGTTGATGCCATTGCCAGCCATCACTCCGGCTATAGTGGTAAACAAGCCGGGCACATCCAGAGTTACGATAATGACTTCGCTGAGGTTCAGTTCTGGATCAAACCTGACCTGCATGGACAGCGGTTTACTCCCTCGGCCCAGAATCACCCTGACCTGATCTGCGAGTTCCTCGGAATAATGCGCCATCAGATGCCTGGTACTGAAAAAGCGCAGCGATTCTCGCACCCGTTTTTCAGGATATTCATCCTGTAACAGCTTGATAACCGCACGTTTGCGATCGCGAATTTTCTCCGAACGGATCTCTTGCTCAAAGTTGCCCCGTTCTAATTGCGCGTAGGTTTTCTGGTACAATTCCTGGAGCAGAAAACCCTTCCATTCTGTCCATGCGTTGGGGCCAACCGCTTTAATGTCGGCAAAGGTAAGCAGGTAGAGGATGTTAAGATTTTCGCTCATTTGCATGGTGTTGGCGAACTGCTTAACTTGGTTCTCATCGTTGATATCGCGCCGCTGAGAGATATGTGCCATCTCCAGATGATGAGCCACAATGAACTGCAATCGTTGACTGCCCTCTTTGGTCAGACGCAAGCGGCGGGCAATGGTGGATACCATTTTAGCCCCCTTTTCGGCGTGTCTTCCTCCCTGCCCTTTCCCGATATCATGAAGCAATACCGCTAGAATCAGTAACTCAGGTTTGTCGACATCATGCGCTAAACGGGTCAGTAGCGGTTTACTCTCCTCATATTCTCCCTGCCACAGACGGGTTATCTCCTTTACCGCAAACAGAGTATGCATATCCACGGTGTAAATATGGTAGGCATCATGTTGTACTCGGCAGTAGATGCGTTTGAATTCGGGGATGAAGTAGTTGAGAAACAGCAGATGGTGCATCTGCTCTAGGATTCCATATACATGCTTTTTGTAGCGTAAAATATCGAGAAACACCCCAGCCATTTTACTTGAGCGTCGCATGCGGTCATTGATACGCTGCTGGTTCTCTCGAATCATGCTTTTTAATGCCAGACTCAATTTCACTTCGTGACGCTGACACAGCCAAAACGCCCGCATTATTTGGGTCGGATCTGCTTCAAATAAATCGTTGCGAAAGGTATAAAGCTCGCCGCGCAATACAAAGAAAAAATGATCGATATTACGGCGTTGTAGATGTCGCGCATGGCGCAGTTGAGGACGCAGAGATTCTTCAGCGGCGGCAACTATACTCGAGGTTATGTGCTCCACTCTGCTCGCTGCGGCATAATAATCCTGCATAAACTGTTCTACTGCCAGGCCGGATTTGTCGGCCTTGTAGCCAAGAAATCCAGCAATTTTTTCCTGTTTGTCAAAGTGGAGCTGATCGTTCTTGCGTCCGGAGAGATAGTGCAATTCGTTACGTATTCGCCACAGATAGTCGAGAGATTGGACAAACTCATTGTATCTGCGCTCTGAAATAACCCCTTTCATGAGCAGGCCACGTAAGTTTTTGACTTTATAAGTAATTTTGCTGATCCACAAAGCCAAATGCAAATCCCGCAAGCCCCCCTCCCCCTCTTTAATATTAGGTTCGAGGATATACACCGAAGAACCGTAGCGTTGCAGGCGTTGCGCATTCTCTTCAAGTTTGGCCTTAAAAAAAGTGCGGGTATTGCGGTGCAGCAGCGGCTTCATTACCGAGCCTGAGAATTCGTCATATAGATCTGGAGCACCACAGATAAAGCGGGCATCAAGCATGGCCGTATATGCACTAAGGTCGACCGCAGCAATCTCGAGACACTCATCACGGGTACGCATGCAGTGACCGACGCTATAACTTAAATCCCACAACAGATAGAGGATCCGCTCCGATAATTCCCCTAGAGCGTCGCGGCTGAAGTCAGTGACATAGAACATCAGATCCACATCTGAATACGGATTCATTTCCTCCCGCCCGTATCCACCTAGCGCAATTATGGCGCAAGGATAAACACCCTTGTCGCAACAGGCAAACTCAAACACTCTAGCAACCATGGCGTCCGTAAGTGCTGTCAGACGTGCAACAATATCTGTGCCTGTGGCTCCTGCTTGGTGCCGACTCCTGATTTTTTCCGCATGGTGCTGTCTGTACTTCTGCGCACGATCCAGAAATTGAGCGCGAAGCGGATTAAACCCTTCCCCCAGGCGGCGCTGAGCAATCATCTTATCTAGTTCTGAAAGCTCGAACTTCAGTAACGCGACCATTTAATTTTCCGCCACCATGTTCTGCCCGCGTAGGTACGACTTGACCCCCTGAGCTATCCCTTCAACGGCGGTGGCATGAAAATCATTATTGCGCAGAAGTTTTGCATCCTGTGGGTTGCTGACAAACGCAGCTTCAACCAGAATCGAGGGCATATCGGCACCCAAAAGCACATGAAATGGGCCCTGTCGCACCCCTAGATCCCGAATGCCGGAAAAGCGCTTATTCAGTTTGTTGACCATGGAATTCTGCACCTCGGTGGCCAAACGACTGGATTCATTTATTTTGGAGTTAGCCATGAGGTCAAACAAGATAAGTTCCAGATCTCCAACCTCTTGCAGGCTCATATTGTTTTCTCGGGCCGCAACCTCTACTGCTTTGTCGTTCTTGGAAAAATTCAGAAAATAGGTTTCAGTACCGCGTACACTTTTGTTCACGCTGGCATTGACGTGCACCGATATAAACACGTCGGCACCGAGCCGATTGGCCATGGCAGTGCGCTGCATCAGGGTGAGATAAGTATCTTCTGTGCGGGTGAGGTGTACATCACAATCGAGGTGGCGGCGTAACGTCTGCGCCAGCCTTTTCCCCATCGCCAGGGTTACGTCTTTTTCGTATAGATTGTTGGGTCCTACAGCTCCAGGGTCCTTACCGCCATGCCCGGGATCAACCACAATACACAGGCGTTTATTCTTGTTGCTTTTAGAAGGGAGGCTCACCATATCCACATGCCCCGCTACCGCACCGGCCAAAAGGGTATCCACGTGATCTTTTGTGGCTCGCGGGGCTGCGCGAAGCTCTTCATGCCCCGCTGTAACTACAGGTCCGGAACTGTTGGCTATATCGATCACTATCCTGGAAGGGTTATCCAAAGTGAAAACGTTATAGTCAGCATCTTTGGCGAGATCACACACCACTCGCGCAGCTGTACCATCATGGCCGACCCGAACAGTCTTGAGTAAGCTGTTGCTGTGCTCTATGGGATATCGATTTGTCAGGTTCGCATGGTTTTTTACTCCGGTTATATCCACATATATCCGTGCTGGGGTGGTAAGGTTTCCAGCACTGAAATGCGCCGGGGTGGTAGTCTCAATCACCACCCGTATCCGCTCAGGAGTGATTGAATGACGGATATCCGTCAGAAAATTGCCCGCTGTGGATGGTGCAAGGGTAGACGCAGCAGCACGCTTGAGCTCAGCACGGGTGTAACCACAACGCTCGATCAAACGCTCGGCAGCCGGACGCATATCCCCATCGGGGTAGCGCCCTAGCAGGAGATAGCACAGTTGTGCTGCTTCTTTCTTATCGTCAAAGCGCTCCAGATACAACTTGGCGCGTAAATACATAGCATCATCGGCCAGACTGCTGCGCGGAAACTTTTCTTCCAATTTGGTGAGCAGATTCACTGCTTGGTCCAGATCTGAACTCAGGTGGGATATTTCCGCCAACCGGCTGTAGCCCTTGCCGAGCAAATAGTAAGCCGACGGTGTTTTGGAATGCTGGGGATAGGTATCGATAAAGGTATGTAGCGGGATGAGGACTTTATCCCAATTGTGTCGGTACTGCTGTTTGGTGTTGGATTTCAGTAGAGTGTATAATTCGGCGCGCGCTTCAAGGTATTCCTGTTGTGGAGCAGCGTGCGCCAACGTCACACACAGCAAAAGCAGCATCAGGCTTAAGCCCACCATCCGAGCAGTCGTGTGAAAAACCGTCCGAATATAGCTATGGACACAATAGAACATCGACCGGTGGATAAAACCGGAATCTGACTTAAGCAAGGAGCCGTTTGAGTTCGTCCAGAACATAAATCGCTTCCAAGGGGGTGATACGCTCAATATCGATACTATGCAGACGCGCACGTATTGCATCTTCATGCCCATCGAATAGTTGCTGTTGACACGAGTCAGTATTTTGACTCGGCTCATGTACCTCCGATGTCATAGCTATGTCAGTACTTGTCGCCGCGCTTGTTGCTATCGCATGTTCTTGTTCGAGCGTGTGTAAAACTTCGTTAGCTCTGGCGATTACCTGTTCGGGCAAGCCAGCCAGACGCGCAACTTGAATGCCATAGGAGTGGCTTGCACCGCCAGGAACAATGCGGCGCAAAAACACAATCTTGTCCTTCCACTGCCGCACCTCAACGTTAAAATTAAAGATGCGCGCATGGATATTAGCCAACTCCGTGAGCTCATGATAGTGGGTCGCAAAAAGTGTACGTGCTGCAACTCCAGCATTGTTATGCAAAAACTCTGCCACTGCCCAGGCAATACTTATACCATCAAAGGTGGAGGTGCCGCGACCTATCTCGTCCAGAACAATGAGACTGCGCGGCGTGGCATGGTTGAGAATGTTGGCTGTCTCGCTCATTTCCACCATAAAGGTGGATTGCCCCTGTGCGAGATTGTCGCTGGCACCGACACGGGTAAATATCTGATCCACCACCCCTATTCGAGCCTGTTGCGCCGGCACGAAAGAGCCGGCCTGTGCCAGCAAGACAATCAGAGCGACCTGGCGCATAAAGGTTGATTTGCCCGCCATATTCGGCCCGGTAATCACCAGGATCTGGGCGTTTTCCGTGTCAAGTTTTACATCATTGGGGACGAAGCTTTCCCCTAGGGTCATGGTTTCTACCACCGGATGACGCCCCTGCTCAATTTCAAGCACGGTGCTGGAGTCCATCAGAGGGCAACAGTAGTTGCGCTCATGCGCCAGTTCGGCAAATCCGAGCAACACATCCAGCGCCGCAAGAGATTCCGCCGTCGCCTGAATCCTGCTTCCCTGTTGCGTAACATAGGCACGCAGGCGCTGAAATATTTCGTATTCCAGTGCGTTCAGACGATCCTGTGCATCCAGAACCTTATCTTCGTACTCCTTTAGTTCAGGGGTGAAGTAACGTTCGGAATTCGCCAGGGTCTGCTTGCGTTCATAGTGGGACGGAACTTTGTCGATTTGAGTTCTGGGTACATCGATAAAATAACCGAACACTCGATTATAGCGCACCTTGAGGGTGTTAATTCCGGTGGAGGTGCGCTCCTGCTTCTCAAGGCGCGCAATCCACCCTTTCCCTTCGCGGGCAATGGTGCGTAATTCATCCAGATCGGGGGCATATCCGTCCCGGATAATCCCCCCCTCGCGCACACTTACCGAAGGCTCAGGCGCCAATGCCGCTTCGAGCAGTTCCACCACGTCCTCCAGCGGATCGATGGAACCACAAAACTCAGATGCAAGCTCGGCAGTGAAACTGTGCAAGTGCCCAAGGATGGGGGGGATGTTTTGCACCGAAGTAAGGACGCAGAGTAAGTCCCTGGCGTTGGCACTCCCCATGGAGATTCTGGCATTAAGGCGCTCCAAATCATGAATCTGTTTCAAAGCGGCATGCATATCTGCACGTAACACTGGTTGGAGTATCGCCTCCGCGACCATTTCATGTCTGCGGCAGATTGCATCGACATGTACCAAGGGCATGGTAAGCCATTGGCGCAGGGTGCGACTCCCCATGGAGGTAGTCGTGCGATCCACAGCGCCGAGGAGTGAGCCACGGCGTTTTTTGTCCCGCATGGTAGCGGTAATCTCCAGATTACGCCGAGTGTCGACGTCAATGATCATGGCATCGGATGTATGGTAGGTGCGTAGAGAGCGAATATGTCCGACAGAGCCGCACTGAGTCTGCTCTATATAATACAGAGCCGCCCCCGCCGCGCTGATAGCTGCGGGCTGATCTGCACAACCGAACACTCCAAGATGTTCAGTCGCAAAAAAACGCAACAGGCGTGCTTCGGCATCATCGGGAGTAAAGATATCTTGCGGCAGCGCATCGAGGTGCACACTATCTACAGCTGCTCCCAACATCTGTTGAAACACGTCTAACTCGGTTTGCGACACAAGGATTTCGCGTGGAGCGATAGCGCTTATTTCGCGTCTGACATCATTTAGGTGCGCCACAGAAGTTACGCGAAAATGTCCAGTTGACAGATCCAGTGAGGCGACCCCGTATGCATCTTTTACTTTGGAAATAACCAGAAAGAAGTTATTGACGTCCGGCTCCAGGAGCTCTTGTTCGATGGCGGTTCCCGGAGTGACGACCCTTACTACTTCACGCTTGACCAGTCCTTTAACTTCACGCGGGTCTTCTACCTGCTCACAGATGGCAACCTTATATCCAGCGGTCACCAGTTTGGCCAGATAAGGCTTGGTGCTGTGGTACGGAATGCCACACATCGGGATCTCTTCTGCGGCACCCTTGTTGCGGCTGGTAAGGGCAATGTCAAGAACACGTGCAGCGGTTACCGCATCATCCAGGAACATCTCGTAAAAATCTCCGAGACGAAAGAACAGGATAGCATCCGGATAGCGCTCTTTTATCTCCAGATACTGACGCATCATTGGAGTTTGTGTAGGCATAACTTTATTCAATCAGACGCCCAATTCGCCCCCAACGTGGGCGGCTAGTTTCATCATTCCACGACCAGTACTTTATAAACGCCTGCCCCTTGATCTTATCTTTCGCGACAAAACCCCAGAAGCGGCTGTCGTACGAATTATCTCGATTGTCGCCCATGACAAAATAATGACCCGGTGGAACTTGTAGTTCCGGCATGAAATCGCGCCTGTCCTGCGGAGGTGGCATGGTTCCGGGATAAATGGTGCGCGCCTCTTTGTGCACGGTCTGTTCTATGGCGTAATGCTCACCATTGACGTAGAGCTTTTTGTCACGGATCTCGAGTCGGTCGCCGGGCAGGCCCACGATGCGCTTGATAAAATCACGGCGCTTCCACCAACTCATATCTGCATCTTCAGGAAACTCAAATACAATTATATCCCCCCGAGCAGGGTCTTTAATTGACAGGATTGAGACATCCGTAAAGGGGATTCTGGTGCCATAAATAAATTTGCACACCAGCAGATGATCTCCTATCAGTAGCGTATCTTCCATGGAACCAGAGGGAATTTTGTACGCCTGCACCACAAACGCCCGAATAATCAAGGCCAGAACTGCGGCCACAATCAGGGCCTCTGAATACTCACGATACCAAGGTTTTTTGCTTTTGTTTTTAGGTGTTTTAGTCATATTTGCTAATCTTTTGTCTTAAGTATGGCGAGAAAGGCTTCTTGAGGCAATTCCACGTTACCAATCTGTTTCATGCGCTTTTTGCCCTCCTTCTGCTTTTCCAACAATTTACGTTTACGCGAGATATCTCCACCGTAACATTTAGCGGTAACGTCTTTGCGCAACGCCTTGACCGTCTCACGAGCAATTATCTTCCCACCGACAGCGGCCTGAATAGCCACTACATATTGCTGGCGTGGTATAAAGTCCTTCATCTTCGAGACCATCTCGCTGCCACGCTCTTGAGCCTTGTCTCGATGGACTATAAGCGAGAGTGCGTCAACAGTTTCGCCATTAATAAGTACACTCATACGCACCAGATGGCTAGGGCGATAGTCAAGGTGTTCATAGTCAAGAGAGGCATACCCTTTAGACAGCGACATCAGTCTGTCATAAAAGTCCATCACAATCTCATTTAAGGGCAACTCGTACACAATCATCACCCTGGTAGCGGTCAGGTAACGGATTTCGCGCTGGACACCACGTTTTTCCTCACACAGGCGCAATACGGCGCCAACGTATTCATTAGGCACATGGACAGATGCAAGAATAAATGGCTCTTCGATGCTGGCAATTTCCTGCACATCAGGAAGTTTGTACGCGCTGTCGACATTTATCTTCGCCTGTTTGTGGGTTGTCACGTGATACACAACCGTGGGCACCGTAGTTATAAGATCGATGCCAAATTCGCGCTCCAAACGCTCCTGTATGATTTCAAGATGTAACAGTCCTAAGAAACCACAGCGGAACCCAAACCCAAGGGCTGCTGAGTTTTCCGGCTCAAAGGAGATAGAGGAGTCATTAAGCTGTAATTTTTCCAGCGCATCACGCAGGAGGGGATAATCATTTGTATCGATGGGATACATCCCCGAGAATACCATGGGCTTTACTTCTTTAAATCCGGGCAGGGCTTTTTGCGCGGGACGATGCAGATGGGTGATAGTGTCACCTACCTTGGCATCCTTTACCACCTTGATCCCAGCAATCATAAATCCTACCTCTCCGGCCTGGAGGCTCTTGCGCTCCAGCGGATACGGCGTAAACACTCCCAGCTGCAGTACTTCGTAGCTGCAACGGTTGGCCATAAACTGAATTTTATCTCCCTTTTTCAGGGTGCCATCAACTATACGCACCAGCACAATAACCCCCTGATACTGGTCATACCAAGAATCAAACAGCAATGCTTTCAGCGGCGCATCCGGGTCACCTTTGGGGGCAGGAACTTTTTGTACAATAGCTTCAAGGATTTCGTGGATGCCAATCCCTTCTTTGGCACTAGCGGAGATGGCATCGTGCGCGTCGAGGCCAATAATGTCCTCGATTTCCTCCTTGACCCGTTCTGGATCAGCACCCGGCAGATCAATCTTGTTCAACACCGGGAAGATCTCCAGATTTGCGTCCAGAGCCAGATACACATTGGCCAGGGTTTGGGCTTCCACCCCCTGAGACGCATCCACCACCAGCAGAGCTCCTTCACATGCCATAAGAGAGCGGCTAACTTCGTAGGTGAAGTCTACATGCCCTGGGGTGTCGATCAGATTCAGGATATATTCTTCGCCGTCATCAGCCTTGTATTTAAGGCAAGCTGCCTGAGCTTTGATGGTGATGCCTCGCTCGCGCTCTATATCCATCTTGTCCAGAAACTGCTCGGTCTTCTGGCGCTCGGTGAGGGCTCCGGTGTTTTCAAGCAGACAGTCAGCCAGAGTGGATTTACCGTGGTCGATGTGAGCTATTATGGAAAAATTGCGAATGTTCTGTTGTTTCATAGTCTCCTGCACTTATGTGAGATGCTTGTCGCTATTGAGCTGCCCTGAAATCAGCCTCAGTTCCCCGATTTTAAGAGGCAGAACAAAACTGATATAATATCAGTCAGCGGCAAAATCGGATGTAAGACTAGTCAGATTCAAAATCTTTGTAAAGAAATAATACCAAAGCCAGCCAGTGAGTGCCGATGCCACATGGCGTGAAGGTAACCGGCGTACGCATGCTCCAAGGTAGGCAAGGTATGCCCGAACCAACGATTTGTCCCCCTTTATATGCAGCAACGGTATGTACGGGAAAATAAAAAGCTAAATACGTACAAAGTGATTTCATTGGCATGCGCCATTCAAATCCTGCACAGCTAGCACTTAGAGTGTTGTGAAGCATACCCTACAAAAAAACTTGTGCTTGTACATCGTTACACTTCAATGTTAAATATTCAAATATGCATACACATACCCCAGAGATCAATTTCACTGACTTTCGTATCACACGCCTCAACTTCTCACTCAACACAGAGTTCAGTGCCTCAAGTCAACATGCCCAAGTTCACACCGAATTTAAAATTCGCCATGAACTGCAGGACACCAGACTCAAGGTGTTTCTGGCAGTCATTTTCAAAGACAGCCCCACGCACAAGATCCCTTTTCTTCTTAGTATAGAAGGTGTTGCCACCTTTAAGCTCCAACGGCCACCTTCCGCCTCTACCATCCAGTCTTTGGTAAAACAATACTGTGCTGCTGCTATATTTCCCTACCTGCGTGAAGCTATAGCCGACATAACCAGACGCGCCGGATTCCCCCCCCTACATATCCCGCAGGTTGATTTTGCCCACGCTTTCACGCAAGAACCTGAACCCGGGTCGGCTTCGCCTAATGTACTTCACTGACTTGTGCTGGCTCACCCCATGAAGCAAATAATCTAAAACTCCATAAGCACACAACACCAAAACACGCAAAAGATGTGGTCTGGAAGGCGTAAGCACACAGCGCCATTGACAGATTCGACTGCCGGCCAAACTTAGCAGGCCTTGCTGGGGTGTTTTGTTTTGCCTTAACTGGGCAAAAGTGGCATAATCGCGCTTTTGCGTGAAGCGCCAAACAGCCAAAGTAATCAGACCAAAGGGTTGCCGCAAAATGTCAAAGATAGCTCCACATGCCGCACTCAGCCAACTACGCGCAAACCTCGCTACAGGGCACGCTAGCATGGCATAGCAACGTGGAGCGACGGCCTTTGCTGTTTTTAAACTGACACCACTTTGAAACTCTACTCTTAGATATTGAGGGGTTATGAAGCACACATCGTCTGCCTCTGCGCTTAGGGGGCACAGCAACGCACCAGCCCTGGGCTTTAACCATTTCAATCCCATAGGAACTTGGACTCCAACCCCAGGAACCGAAGCCTCCCCCACTTCGCTGAACACAGCCCTCAGGCAGATGCAACGTCCGGTATTTTTATGCCGAGATGAACGCAACATGTGCCAGGTTTATACCGATGGCCAAGCGCTGATGGGTGCACAGCCTTGTACACCTAAAGACGCGGCAGAAGCTTCAGCCTCAACACAAACATTGTTGGGCTATGCCGCTCCGCTGGCGCCACATCAATGTGGCGACCCAGAGTTTCTGCGCAGTCATGGCCTACGCTATGCTGTGATCGGAGGCTCCATGGCCAAGGGGATAAGCTCAGCAGCCATGGTCAAGGCTCTGGGCAAGGCTGGCATGCTGGGATTTCTTGGCAGTGCGGGGCTGAGTATCGTCGAAGTTGAAGCCCAAATGCGCCAGTTGCAAAGTGAGCTTGACCCCGACGGTTGTGCCTATGGTTGCAACCTAATCCATAGCCCGAACGAACCGGAACTGGAGCAAGAGCTGGTGGATATGTACCTGCGGTTGGGGCTGAATCTCATCGAAGCTTCAGCCTTTATGCAGATCACCGCCCCTTTGGTTGAATACCGCCTCCACTCCATTCAGCGCGACGCCACTGGCACCATTATCATTCCCAACAAGATTATCGCCAAGGTATCCCGCGAAGAAATTGCGACCCATTTTCTTTCTCCCCCACCGGCGGCTATTGTAGCCCAACTGGAAGCGCAGGGTAAGATAAGCGCCGCGCAGGCTGAGCTGGCCAAACACATCCCCATGGCCGATGCGGTAACCGCAGAAGCGGACTCTGGCGGACACACAGACAATCGTCCCGCCTTAGCGCTGTTTCCTACCATCGTTGCGGTACGCGACACTCTGCAGCAACGCTATCAGTACGCACAGCGTCCCCACATAGGCCTGGGCGGTGGTATCGCAACCCCCTATGCAGCTGCAGCCGCGTTTGCTATGGGCGCCGCCTACATTGTGACCGGCAGCATCAACCAAGCCTGTGTTGAAGCGGGCACCTGCCCACAGGTTAAGCAGATGCTCGCCGAAGCACAACAAGCTGATATCGCCATGGCCCCAGCTGCAGATATGTTTGAGATGGGTGTGGATGTGCAGGTGCTCAAACGGGGCACGATGTTCTCCATGCGTGCGGCCTCACTGTACGAATTGTACCGCAAGCATGAAAGTATCGAACAGATTCCCGCGGCGGAGCGTACCAAACTGGAAAAAACTATCTTCCAAACAAGTCTGGATGAGGTGTGGAATAGCACCAGAAGCTTCTTCGCACAGCGTGACCCGCGCGAAATAGAGCGCGCCAACGCAGACCCGAAACACAAAATGGCGCTCATGTTTCGCTCCTATCTGGGACAGGCAACCCACTGGGCCATTGAGGGCAACCCAAAGCGCCGGATGGATTATCAGATCTGGTGCGGTCCCGCCATGCCCGCCT
>Ga0265295_1002496_pt1 | contig 28980 bp, 20 predicted proteins | sample Munlansysbiofilm_FD_192503 | JGI IMG/M metagenome (GOLD analysis project Ga0265295, IMG submission 192503) | Leachate microbial communities from a municipal landfill in Southern Ontario, Canada - Methane capture system biofilm | ecosystem: Engineered > Solid waste > Landfill > Unclassified ... | reverse complement strand
TTATGCGCGAACTCCGTGAGGAACTCGACATAGGCGTGATCACTTCAGTGCCTGGTGCTGCAAAGGGAATTGCCGCTAAAATGAATATCGAGAAACTACTCGATGTAAAGATAAATTCCTGCAATCTATTCAGGAAACAGACAAGATAAACACACTGAATAAGAGAACCGGATTCTCACAAAAAAGCCAGAAAAAGAAGAATCAGGAGCCTGTCTTACCTGAAATTCTTCAGTAAAAGAGGAGATTTTTCGGGGATGCTTCGGCAGAAAAACCGGAACAGTCTCCCTTTCCGGCTCCTGAATATCTTCCGAATTTGTATCCGTTTTTCTGCTTGCAGTTCTGCAGGCTTATTTTTCTGCAGGAGCTGTGCGAATCATCAGGCTAAACTAACAAATAGTAGAGGAGTGTGTAAAATGAGCGATGAAAATAACGAATCCGGGGGGCTTCAGCGGACAATTGACTGGAAACAGGGGCTTGCAATTGCTCTCGGTGTTCCTGTGCTGATCCTGCCTTCTATAGGTTACTTTGCAAGCTATGTCTGGGCTTTTGCGATCCTTGTCTGGGCACTTTCTGTTTTCCAGGGATTCATGCAGAACTTTGCCTACGGAGAACTTGCAACAATGTTTCCAAGGGCCTCCGGACTTCCTGGATTTGCCCAGAGCGTATTTAGAGCGAGTGATGAAAATAAACGATATGAAAAGAGCAAGTTACTTGGAGGTTTCAGTGCATGGAGTTACTGGTTTGCCTGGAACCCTGTGCTTGCTATCTTTTCAATCCTTATCGGAAGTTACCTCAAAGGGCTTATCCCTGCATTTGCAGGAGTGCCTGACCTTGCCATGTATCTTGTATCCGGTGCAACTGTGTTTCTGTTCCTTATCCTGGTAAACTACCGCGGGCTTTCAGGAGGCGCAACGCTTGGGTATATCCTTGCGGTTCTTTCGCTTGCCCCGCTTATAATTATCTCTCTTGCACCTTTCGCAACAGGACACTTCGAGATGAGCAATATAACAGGTTCCTGGCTTCCGACTGACTGGAGCTGGGATGTACAGCACATACTTATCCTTCTCGGGCTTTTTGCAATGGCACAGTGGAGCGCCTGCGCGTGGGAAACTGCGGCTATCTACGGGCCTGAATACAAGCAGCCCAGGTCCGATGTGCCCAAAGCCCTCTTCATCTGCGGAGCTATCTGCCTTGTGACCTTTATCCTTGTCCAGGCTGCCTGTACAGGGACTCTGGGTGTTGAAGGAATCCTTGCTGAGCCTTTCTCTCCCATGCTTCCCATGGCTCAGATGACTCTGGGTTCAATAGGAGGATCCCTTGCCATCCTCATGCTTATTGCGGCAATGATCCTTATTATCCAGACTGCTTTCCTGGGAGCTTCAAGGGCCATGTACTCCATGGCTGGAGAAGGAAATCTGCCCAAGTTTTTCGGAAAGATGAACATTTACGGAACCCCGGTCAATGCAATGATCGTTATTGCCCTCTTTAACATGGGTTTCATCTTCCTCGGGACACCTGCAGCCATCCTCGCAGCTTCTGCAATAGGATATGTCTGTGCTAACGGGATCAGCCTTTTTGCATACGTGAAAGCAAAATTCGACCCGCGCTTCTCGACGCTTGAGAGACCTTTCAAAGCTCCAGGGGGCTGGCAGTATGTTGCTGCTTTCTTCGGGTTCTTTAACCTGCCTCTCTGTCTGATAGGGATTGTTTATCTCAACAGCCTTGAAGTGGGCTGGGCTTCCACAATAGTCGGTTTCGTGGTACTCGCCCTTTACATCCCCCTGTGGTTCTACTCTCAGAAAGAGGGAGCTTCGGAGACAGGGAAAGAAAAAATTGCAGTGAGTGAAAACTCGGTATAAGTGAGTGAAAACTCAGTATAAATTTTGAATGGCAATGCAGGAAAAACTCCTGCATTATTTTTACTTAATTTTACATAATTTTACTTAATTTAATTTTTTAGCCCTTAAGGAAGTTTTTTAGAAGTTTTTAAATATTTCAAGTTCTTATAAAATTAAATCATTAAAAGTGGTCGTTCCTGTTTTTTTCAGAATATGGGCCCGTGAAAAAATGCTCTATTTTCCCCCTTTCGGCAGCTAAAACGAGAGGAAAAATATTGAGGATTAAAATGTTTAGCAACACCCCCTTAAGAACGAAAATGATTGTTTACACGGTGCTGGGAGTCTTTTTGATCCTTACAGCCTCCACAGCTGTGATCATTTCCACTGTCACAACCCAGGAAGAAAAACTGGCATACCAGCAGTCGGTTGAAATGGCTTCCAATTATGCAAACCAGTTCGATGCGGATATGAAAGCCAACCTGGCCATTGCAAGGACGATTTCAACAACAATGGAAAGCTATGAAACCGCAGACCGGGATGAAGCCCTCCTGATTCTGGAAAACCTGCTCCGGGACAACCCTCACCTTCTGGGGACCTATGTAGCTTTTGAGCCCGATGCCTTTGACGGGAAAGATGCCGAATATACAAACTCTCCTGCTCATGATGGAACCGGCAGGTTTGTCCCTTACTGGAATAAAATGAACGGGACTGCTTCAGTTGCCCCCCTGCTTCATTACGACAGCTCGGACTACTACCAGCTTCCGAAAGCTACGGAAAAAGACGTGCTTACGGAACCTTATTTTTATGAAGGGGTGTTTATGGTGAGTTATGTTTCTCCGATCATGAAAGAAGGGGAGTTCGCAGGGATTGGGGGGGTGGATGTTTCCCTGGAATACGTGGATGAGGTGGTAAGCAAGGTCAGGACTTTTGACACCGGATACGCTTTTATGGTAAGCAACAGCGGGGTCATTCTCTCTCATCCTACACATAAGGACTGGATAGGGAAAAAAGACCTTTATGATTTTGGAGGGGAAGAGCTCGAAAAAGCCTCCCGGGATATAAAAAATGGAATTGGCGGACACCTTGAGACCGCAGACCCCACAACAGGAAAAACCGTAATCCTTTTTTACGAGCCTGTAGAGACCGGGGACTTTGCTTTTGTTCTGGTTGTTCCTAAAGAAGAAATGCTTGCCGGAGTAGCTGACCTGAGAGAGAGGCTTCTTATCATATCTGCGGTTTCGATCCTTTTCATGGCTGCCCTTGCTTATATGATTGCAAGGTCCGTAACAGAGCCGATTAACAGGATCGTAAAAGACTTCAAGAGCATTGCTCAGGACGCCGTAAAAGGGGAACTCGGAGTCAGAGCTGATACGGATGTGGAAATCGACTTTCAGGAAATACCCAAAGGCCTGAATGAGATTCTCAATGCTGTGGTTATCCCCATCAGGGAAACCATGAGAGTCACCAATGCCCTTGCAAAAGGGGAATTAAAAGAAAGGGTTAATGTGGATGTCCAAGGAGAGTTCAGGGAGCTTGAGGACACTCTTGATAAGTTCTCCGAGACCCTCAATATGATTATAGATGACTCCAATGCTGTCCTGAAGGCTTTCCAGCATAATAATTTCAAGAGGCCTATCCAGGTCAAGGGACAGGGAGATTTCAAGCTCCTTACGGACGGAATTGAAGAGACGCGCCTGGTGCTTGACAGGGTTACAACACAGCGAAGGGAAGCGGAAAAATCTCTTCTCGAATATGCGAGGAAACTTGAACACTCAAACAGGTTAAAAGAAGAGCTTGAGAGCATAATTAACAGCAGCCCTGTTATTGTCTTTTTATGGAAGTATGAAGAGGGCTGGCCTATAGAATTTGTCTCGGAAAACGTTACAAGGCTCGGATATGAAGTGGAAGACTTTACTTCAAGAAAAATCCTTTACGGGAATATAGTATATCCCGGTGACCTTGAGAAAGTTGAGCGTGAGCTTGCAAGAAATATTGAATTCGGCTGTGAAGATTACAGTTCAGAATACAGAATACTTACCAAGTCAGGAGAAGTACGCTGGGTAGATGAAAGGACCTTTATTCAGAGAGATGAAAAAGGTGAGATCCGTCTGCAGGGGATTATCCTCGACATAACCGAGCACAAGAAAGCCGAAGAAGCCCTTTTGCAGATGGTAGAAATCCGCAAAAAGGAAATTCACCACAGGATTAAAAACAACCTCCAGGTAATCTCAACCCTTCTCTATCTCGAATCAGGTAATTTCAGCGACGAAAAGGTTATAGAGGCTTTCAGGGAAAGCCAGCACAGGGTCAAATCCATGGCTCTTGTCCACGAAAAGCTCTACCAGTCCGAAGACATGATAAGCGTGGACTTTTCAGACTATATCCAGAACCTTGCAAATTACCTTTTCGGGGCTTATTCCGTGGGTGATAAAAATATCAGCCTGAAACTTGACGTTGATAATATTTTCCTTGGCATGGACACTTCTGTCCCTCTGGGTATTATTATCAATGAACTTGTCTCAAATGCCCTGAAACATGCATTCCAGAAAAAGGAAAGCGGTGAGATTTGCGTCTGCCTTAAAAAAGAAGAGGAAAGAAACCGTGAAGGGAACTGTTTCTCACTTGTTGTAAGAGATAACGGCAGAGGCTTCCCTAAAGAAATTGATTTCCGGGAAACTGATTCTCTGGGCTTGCAGCTTGTAATTAACCTTGTGGACCAGATTGAAGGGAGCATTGAACTTAATACGCATGAGGGAACAGAATTCAGGATAAGGTTTAAGGAATTAAGATACAGGCAGAGAATGTGATTTATCCGCAAACGAGAATCATTAAAGACAGTGCAATACCTGAAGGGCTTTATATTGAACACCTTAAGAGTTATTGTATTCAACACCCGAAGAGTCATTGTATTCAGCACCTTAAGGGTCATTGTATTGAACACCTTAAGGGTCACTGTATTCAGCACCTTAAGGGTCATTGTATTGAACACCTTGAGGGTCACTGTATTCAATATCTTAAGAGGATCCTGTGACAATGGATCTTATGATAATAGTTCACAATAGATAGTCCTCAACACCCGCTTCACCCTTTTCATAAGCTTCGTGCCAGCCACGGGGCACAGGCATTTCTTCATACAGGCTTTTTCTCTGCGCATCAAGCAATTCAGGTTTTTTACCCATAAACTCCGCGGCGCATACAACTGTATTTTTTACCATTCCTGCGAGGTCTTTCAACCACCTGTAGCCCTCAAGAAACCTCAGGAGGTGGTGGTCAAGGATAAGGGTGCCTGCATTTTCGGCAAGCAGAAGGGCATTTTCGAGCGCCTCATTAGAAGCTTCTGGGACATGATGGGAGAGGTAGAGAGGAGGTCCGGAAACAAAAACAACTGAAGGCTTCCAGGCAAGTATCTGCATGACAGCCTCCCTGTCCAGAAGCTGGATATCCGAACCATGAACAAACACTTCATCTTCTTCAGAGACCCTGGTCATCATTACCGTGCCAAATCCCTTATCTCTCGTCCCGTGGGGTACAGCGGGCGAAAAACTTACACCTTCAGAACTGATACCTTCCGAAGCAGGAAGAGAATGCCCTAAATAGCGAAAAAACTCTTTTCTCCTTCGTGCAGACAACCCCGAAATATTTCCCGGACCTTTGCACCAGAACCTGACCCCTTTTAAATCGGGAAGAGCTTCCACTGGCAATTGATAAGGGTCTTCGGCTTTCATGGGCATGTGGTCCCCATGGTAATGGCTGATTACTATGTCTGTTGTACCCTCCAATTCCGCAAGAATTTTCTCCCTGACCCTGAGGGCAGCTGCCACCTCCACAGGGTGCGGAAGCAAACCGTACCGCAGACGAGCAAGGGCAACTCCGGGATCGATAAGGATTTTTCTCTCTCCGGTCTTCACAATACACGCAAGGGACCGCGCCCCGAAAGACTCGCACCCCAGTATCTTAATCTGCATATGTTTCTATCCTTTTTCAGGAATAAAAGCCCTTTCAGGAATATTTTTAAGAACTATTTTATACAGGCTTTATACAGACCCAGGTAGAAAGTAAAAAATGAGAAGGCAGATCAAATCCTGTTTTTTGAAACAGTTCTATCTCTTTTGCCGAGCGGGAAGAGAACAATCAGGAAAAATGAGAGTTTATCTAGTCAAGCATATAAAGATCCTCCAACTCCTTTATGAACCTCACGTTTCTTCTTCCAAATTGGTCCTCTTGAGCGAGCAAAGCGAGCGAAAAGGACACCGTCCTCCCGAGGCGGGACTCGGGCGAGACGAGAATCGGGCGAGACGAGAATCGGGCGAGACGTACTCGGGCAATAGAAATTCGGAAAACAATAGATTAACTTTTCTGAGGTCACAAAAAGCTTAAATTAAGTACAGTAATACTGAATAAACTGATTTGGTGTACATCAGGCCTTTTTATCTGCCTGAAATCGCAGGTTTGTTTTTCAGGCAAGGATTTTTGTACGTCAAATATTTGACTGAGTTAATTATATTTGACTGAGTTAATTATTATACATGGCTGGTAACGGATATTAAATATACTTTAATATATTTGGTACCTTACCTGTCAGAAGTTTGTTATTAGTCAGATATTTATTATTCACTGACCAGTAATCTACCTGAAAATCACTCATAAATCCGGCTAATGGCAGTCATGTCAATATAAGCCTGTGAGTATAAATGCTGTCATCATCAGCCTGTCATAATTACTTATTAGCAGTTTATCAAAAATTAACAGGATTGAATAGACGGTTTACCTCAATTTATCTTTCATCAGGGAGACTCCCATATGATAAAAGAAATCACTGCCAAATATGATGCAGAACAAATAGAAAAAAAAGTAACGCAGTTCTGGGAAGACAGCGATGCCTATCGGAAAACCCGTGAGCACCGCAAGAGCGGAAAAAGACTTTTTTTCGTTGACGGTCCTCCGTACACAACGGGACATATTCACCTGGGGACTGCCTGGAACAAGATCATTAAAGATTCCATTCTCCGCTATTATTCCATGAACAACCGCTACATCCTTGAGCGCCCTGGCTGGGACATGCACGGTCTTCCTATTGAGGTTAAGGTCGAAGGCGTTCTCGGCTTCAAGTCCAAAAAGGACATTGAAAGCTTCGGGGTAGAGAACTTTATTGAAAAATGCAAGGAATTCGCTATCAAGCAGAAGCAGGCAATGACCGAGCAGTTCCAGAGGCTTGGAGTATGGCTCCAGTGGCCAGACCCCTATATGACCTTAAAAGACGAGTATATCGAAGCTGCCTGGTGGACTCTCAAGCAGGCAAGCGAAAAGGATCTCCTTGAAGTGGGCAAGCGTTCCGTAAACTGGTGCCCGCGCTGTGAGACTGCAATTGCAGACTCCGAGGTAGAATACTCTGAAAGGACTGACCCTTCAATCTATGTCAAATTCAGGGTCAAAGGCGAAGAAAACACTTTCATAGTCATCTGGACAACCACACCCTGGACAATCCCTGCAAACGTGGCAGTGGCTGTTCACCCGGCTTACGAGTACTCCAAATTCAGGGCAATCAGGCAGGACGGCTCGGAAGAAATCCTTATCGCAGCCACTGAACTTATTAAAAACGTCCTCAAGCAGGGCAGGTATACGGACTTTGAAGTGCTTGAGACCATGCTCGGGGAAGAGTTAACAAAGCTCGAATACGAAAGCCCTGTCGGGGACCTCGTGCCTGTCCAGAACGAGATAAAGCACGGTGTTTACCTTGCAGACTTCGTAACCGTGGAAAATACAGGATGTGTACATATCGCGCCCGGACACGGTATGGACGACTTCAACCTCGGGGCAAAGCATAAGCTCCCTATCCTCTGCCCTGTTGGCTCAAACGGTTCATATACCGAAGAAGCAGGGGAATATGCAGGCAAGAACGTTAAAGAAGCAAACCCCATAGTGATCGAAGACCTCAAGGCCCGAAACAGACTCCTTGCCGAAGGCACGGTCACACACAGGTATGGGCACTGCTGGCGCTGCAAGACCCCCATCATCTACCTTGCAACTGAGCAGTGGTTCCTCAAGGTTACCGAGATCAAGGAAAAAATGCTCGAAGAAATTGATGCGGTAGACTGGTACCCTGACTGGGCAGGTTCAGCCAGGTTCAGGACCTGGGTCGAGGGCGCACGTGACTGGTGCATTTCCAGGCAGCGCTACTGGGGAATTCCAATTCCTGTGTGGAAATGCAAAAAATGCGGAAAGCTCGAGGTAATAGGTACAAAAGCAGAACTTCTGGAAAAGGCAGGATTAAACGGCGATATAGAACTTCACCGCCCCTATGTGGACAGAGTTACCGTACCCTGTGAGTGCGGCGGGGAGAAAAAGCGTGTTGAAGATGTCTTTGACGTCTGGTTTGACTCGGCTGTAGCTTCCTGGGCAACCCTCAAGTTCCCGCAGACCCGGGATCAGTTTGATGAATGGTGGCCTGCTGACTTTATTACCGAAGGGCATGACCAGACAAGAGGATGGTTCTATTCCCAGCTCGGAGCAAGCATGGTCGGCTTTGGAAGGGCTCCCTATAAGAGCGTGCTCATGCACGGGTTTACCCTTGACGCCGGCGGAAAGAAGATGTCCAAGAGCCTTGGAAACGTAATTTCACCTCTGGATATCATAGGCAGGTTCGGGGCGGATACCCTGCGCGCTTACGTGCTCTCCTCAAGTGCGCCCTGGGACGACCTCAAGTTTAATCTGGAAGAAGTTGAGACCATCCACCGTTCTATCAACATCCTCTGGAACGTTTTCAGGTTCCCGCTGCCGTACATGGCACTTGACAACTTTGACCCCATGCAGGTCAGCCTTGATTCCGTAAGAGATGCCCTGCGCGAAGAAGACAGGTGGATTCTCTCAAGAGCCCAGTCCGTGGTAAAATCTGTGGACGAAGCCATGAGCGGGTACTTGCTGCACAAAGCAGTCCGTGAGATCCTCGATTTTACTCTCGAAGACCTCTCACGCTGGTACATCCAGCTTATCCGCCCGAGAACCTGGACCGAGGCTGACGACCCTGACAAGCTTGCAGCTTACTGTGTGCTTTACGAGGTCTATGTAACCATTACAAAACTGATCTCGCCTTTCATGCCCTACCTGGCTGAAGAGATGTACCAGAACCTTATCAGGAACGTGGACCCGAAAGCTCCAGAATCTGTCCATATGTGCGATTGGCCGAAGGTCAATGAAGCTTACCTTGACACCAAACTTGAAGAAGCCATGAACACCGCACGCTCAATTGTGGAAGCTGCCTCAAACGCCCGCCAGAAGGCAGGAAGAAAACTCAGGTGGCCCATTTCCAGAATTGTTGTCTCCCCTGAAAGCGAGGATGCAGCAAGAGCTGTTGAAAGGCTGCGTTCTGTCCTTATGGACCAGACAAATTCCAAAGACATTGTGCTCACAGGCGTGGGCAAGAGCTGGGATGAACTCGGGCTTGAGGTTATTCCTGATCCCGGAAAGATAGGACCTGTATTCAAGAGGGACGCCGGAAAGGTTGTCCCTGCCCTGCAGAAAGTTGACGGCTTTGCTCTAAAGAAAGCCTTTGCCGAAGCAGGCGAATTCGAGCTTACCCTGGCTGATGGAAGCACTGTTAAGGTTACTCCGGAAATGGCAAACTTTAAAGAGACCCTGCCTGAAGGAACAGCCAGTGCCGAGTCCGATGCCGGTCCTGTTTATGTGGATGCAAACCTTACTCCCGAGCTCGAAGCTGAAGGGTATGCAAGGGAAGTAATCCGCAGGCTTCAGGACATGAGGAAAGAGCTTGACCTTGTTGTGGACGAAAACATTCAGGTTTCTGTCCGGATTGAAGACGAAAGGGTATTGAAGCTCGTTGAAACCCTCAAAGGCCTCATCGCAGAAGAGGTTAGAGCCGATGTATTTGATATCGGCAGCGGGGTCAATGTTTCCGGAGACCTTGTAAAGGACTGGGATGTGGAAGGCATTGCCATGAAAATGGGAATTGCAAAGAAATAATTTAGAAATTTATTTAGGAACATAACTCAAGAAAGAAATCTAAACTCAGAAACGAAAAACAGGAAAGGAGTTATACATATGGACTTTGCTGCCTGGGAGCCGATATATGAAAGAATTCTTAAGGACTTCGGGTTCGACCGCGAAGGTGATGAAAAGGCAGCCAGGTTCCTTTCCAGCATGCTGACTGTGAAAAATACTGTCAGCCTTTCTGAACTCGAAGCTGTGATTTCGGAAAAGCCAGTCCTGGCCTGTGGAAATGCTCCCGGGCTGAGGGCTGAACTTTCAAAAATTGATCTTTCCGCTTTTGTTATTATTGCAGCCGACGGAGCTTCTGCTGCTTTTATGGACATGGGACGGGTGCCTGAGGTCATATGTACTGACCTGGACGGCAATTCCGAATCTGATCTAGAAAAAGAGATCGTTGCCTGTGAGCAGGGCTCTATTGTCCTTATCCACGCCCACGGAGACAACCTGGATAAGCTGGAAAAATACGTTCCCAGGTTCAAACGCTTTATTGCGACCACCCAGGCAGAGCCCTTCGATAAAGTATATAATTTCGGCGGGTTCAGTGACGGGGACCGATGCGTTTTTGTAGCCCAGAACTTCAGGGCTAAAAGTGTCAGGCTTGCAGGGTTTGATTTTGAAGACCCGTGTGTAAATCCGATTAAGAAAAAGAAGTTAAAATGGGCTAAAGAATTGATCGGAATGCTGGGAGTTTGAATTTAAAGGCTTTTCTTCAGGAGACGGCAGTTATATAAAATAAGAATTCATGCTTATTTATATTATAGCTAATTATAAATCTTCTTAACGAAGAAGGACTTTTCAAGAAAAAAAACCAATTGAAATAGTTTATAATTAGAAAGGGTTATCTGCCGTTTCAGCTGATTTTAAAATCTCTAAAGTTTTTTGTCTGAGTTAAAAGGGTTTATAATCCCTCAGTTTCCACTAAAAACCTTATTTTTCTCTTTTTTGCATAAAAGGCAAATAAAAAACTTATTTCAGGAATTTACAGTTAAAATTATCACCGGCAATTTAAATTTAGAAGTTAGTCATTTATTTACAGCATTATTTCTCCAAAATCTCAAGGACTATTTAATGATAAGTATCGTTAATTCTGTTGATTTTATATATCCAGCGAGTATATATTTATTTATACTCTCAGGCAATTAAAGTTTAGTCTGTATTCCCTGTAAACAGGAAGTGAAACCGGACTAACATGTATAATAATTGTACTGAGTAGAATATGATTGTGGGGGTTGATAAAAGAGTTTGACTGTAAGGAGTGATTATACTATTAAATGACTAATTTTAACTCAAAAACTCCATTCTTTCCACTAATGTACAGAAAAAACAGGATAATAAACTAAAGACATATACAAATAAAATCAGGAGGAAAATATAATGGGATTTTTCAGTCTCTATTACAGCAAGGTAACAGTGATCTATTCAAAGACAACCCTCAGCATCTTTGGCTGGTTCTTCTGAAGTTAAATAAAGCAGAATGAACTGCCTGAGCTGAACAAATCTTCTCATAGCCATCCTTTCAAAATATAATGAACACGTCCCCGGGGTTGTTATATTTTGAATTTATGGCTTATGCTTATTTTTACTGATAACATCTGGTCATAATACACTCTTTTTCAGGCTTTAGACTCTTTTTACAGGCTTCCTGTATAATTCTTTAAAAATTGGCTGTATTCCACATATTTTAAACTAAAAAATGTTTAAACCAGCTTAATCAAATTGGTATGCTAAACTTTTATTTTTCAGAAATGATTAAGGAATGGTAAAAATACAACTTCAAATATTCACTTTGGGAATGGCTTCATGGTCATTGCTAAAGACAATATCAAGAACAAAAATCATGAAATTATATCTTCTTTATTCCTAAGTCATTTTACAGGATTTTTTACTTAGAAATCTACTTTAAAAATTTCTTCAATTTTTTTCATTACTGCAGGAAAAGCTGAAGTTAAATTGTATGTATCTTAAAAGTGTTGTATTCTCTTCTTCGGGCAAGATAGCCTTATTTGAGAGCATTAATGAGATTTAGTTCTGAAAGGGGATCTGGATGTGCCTGAACCTTTATTTCCGCCTGGGAAATATGCTGAATAACAATATCCTGATATTTCCGGGTATTTCCTGGGGTTATAATTTTTAAATTAAAAGGAAAAGAAAGCTTGATTTCGGGCTGCATTTCTGCGCGGATTTTCCAAGTCTACCAATAATAAGAAAATATTATTCTTGTGAATTTATATAATTTATCAATATCTATTTATTTTATACTCTCTGGCGACCACGATTAAATCTGCTCCTTTCTGAATGAAAATCGATCTAAAATTTCTCAAAAAGAGTTGCCGTGAGTAAAACACCAGACGGGGGGGTCGATAAAGGGTTAGGTTTAATGGATAATCTAGCAGGAAAAAACTTGCATAACCTTAAGAACCCACTTTCTTAATATGTAAAGATCAAGAACCGTTTAGTAAATAGTGGAGGGAAATAATATGTGTGGATGCTACAGTTTCTTTAACTTAAAATGGTGTTTCTTTAAGATAAAATTCTTTAAATGTTTCCAGAACTTCTGTGGCTGCAGATAGTAATACAGGCTGAGCCAGTAGCTTAGCCGGCAGATTACTGAATATTAAAGAAAATATAATCTTCAGTCATCAAATCAGGGTATTAAAGGCGTTTTCAATAAATTCGATACTTTCAATAACTTCGACACTTTCAATAACTTCTTATTCCCCGATTTGGTGACTATCTATCTTTATTTCTTTATATGTTTTCATTTCAGGATATATATAATAATTTGAATAATCTCTATGGATTTTTTTAATTATACTGAAAAGCTGTTTTTCAGGTTTTATCCTTCGGTATGCGTGGAGTAATGCAAAATGAAAAAGGGAAAATGTCCGAAATGCGGAAGCGAAAATCTCGATCCAGGCCACATAATTGGAGAACGTATAGGTTATGAGTCTGACAGTGAATGCTATTTTACCGGCCCAATGCGCGAATTTAAAGTGTATGTTTGTCTGGATTGCGGATTTACCGAATTTTATGTAGATGTGAAAAATCAAAAAGGTGAAGTTTGAATTTGTATTAAATACCTGTTATAAGCTGAACAGGCGGCATAGATAGTACAAATTACAGATATAACAGATAGTACAAATTACAGATGTAACGGATATAACAGATATAACAAATAGCAGATAAAACAGATATAAAAGATATGACAAATAATAAATTTTCAGGAAAAACTCAACGGAAAAACATATTGTGTTTCCTGGGAGTTCATAAGTGGGAAAGAAGTGGAGGGCTGAATATTTACTCTTCAAATGTAAGAGAAAAATATTTCTTATGCAAAAGATGCGGGAAAAAGAAAACGGTATATGAGCCTAAAAAAGACTGAAATGCTTTATGACTATCCTGCTAAAATTTCTAAAAAACAACATAACGATAAAAATCTAAAAAACAACATAACGATAAAAATCTAAAGAAACAATATAACGATAAAAATCTAAAAAATAATGCTAGCGATAAAAATGCCCGGTTTATGTCCGTCCATTTAAAAGGTCAAATCTGCCAGAATAACTATATAGTTTCACTTCATAAATTATTATGATCACATGCAGAGAATTGAACTCCTTCCCCTGGTTCTTGACAATCAAACCTTTTTCCAAAACTGCCCGGACATAATCCCCCGCATCATTCCGTTTTCTCCCTGTCTGGATGGGAGTGAGGTCAATTTTATCTGCGGCCCTCTTCATACAGGCAAGACATCTTTTTTGAGGCAGGTTGCAGGCTCTTTGCAGGGTTTGAAGGTTTACATCAATTTCGAGGACAGCAGATTTAGAGACCTGAAACCCGAAACCCTCCAGGAAATCAAGGAAATAGCAGCTGAGTATTGCATAAAAGGACCTGAAGATGAGGAAGGACTTGCAGGAAAAGATATAGATGATAAGGAAAGACCTGAAGTGCCTGTTTCTTATTTCCTTGATGAGATCCATTACCTTCCCGGGTGGGGAGACCGGGTTTACAGCCTTCAAAATGATGGAGCACGCGTATTTGTAACATCTTCTTCCGCCGGTATTATATCTAAGGAAATTTCTTCGCGCTTTGCAGATGGGATTAAAATCATCAGGCTGCTGCCTTTTTCCTTTAAAGAATATCTCACCCTTAAAGGGCTCAGGGTACCAAGACCCAATTTCCTTACTCCATCAAGGTGTGACGAAATGCTGTGCCTGTTCCTTCAATATTTTGAAAACGGCGGCTTTCCGGAGATCATCAAAAGCGGAGATTTCAGGCTTTCCAGGAAGTATTTTGAAGAAACTTTGCAAAAAGAAATTATTGAAAGGCATACTATTCAGGACCCTGAAGGGCTGAAAAAGCTTGCAGTATTTTTGATCTCGAATATGGCATCGGAATATTCAATTGACACTCTGAAACGGGCAGGCGGAATCAAGGATGAAGCCACTGTCCGAAATTATCTGGACTACCTTGAAGAGGCTTTTTTACTGTACCGGGTCCCCATGTTCAGGCATAAATCCGAAAAACCGGATTACGGGAAAGAAGGTGAAAATGAAAATGAGAGAGAAAGCAATATCCCGTGCAAAGTATATGCCGGGGACACAGGCTTTTTCAAGTCAGTATTCCCCAGATATCCTGACAGCCTGGGGCTGAGGTTTGAAAACCTTGTCTTCCTTGAGCTTCTCAGAAAGGGAAAGCAGGTCTATTATTTCCATAACACAAGAGAATGTGATTTCCTTATAGCCGAAAAAGAAAGCCAAAAAGTTACGGCTGCAGTTCAGGTCTGCCTCTGCTTCGGGGGTACTGCAGTAAGGGAAAGGGAGGTTCTCGGGCTTATGGAAGCCATGGAAGAATTCGGGCTTAACGAGGGGCTCATCCTTACCATGGATGACGAAGAGGTTATGGAAATAGAAGGGAAGGACGGAGAAAATAAAAGAATAATAATTAACTCTGTCTGGAAATGGATGCTGGAATAAACCCTATTCTGGTTCTGGAATAAACTCGATTTTCATACAGTTTTTCTGTTACACATTTTCACATTTCCTTCTGATTTCCGTAGAAGACGTTCCATCATCTTCGTATTCATCCAGGGATACAATCTCGCAAAGTTCAGGGACATCAGGATTGATGCAAAATTCAGTTGATTTTCTGTGAAATACCAAGAAACGTATATTCTTCTCCTTAAAATGCTTTAAAATGGCAGGTATGTTGACTGTGCCTCCATAATATTTCGCGTCAAACAGCCTGTTAAAAGTATCCGCTCCGATGATAAAGGTGCTGTCCGGGAAAAGGTCCGCTTTCTGAAGGAAAAGCGGCGCATTCGTCAGACAAATGCCACCCATAAAGTTTTCATTTTTGTGTATCCTTAAAGAATCAAGCCTCTGGTTCAGCGAAATAAAATCTATGGGAGGCTTGTCCACATTTGTCAACGAAATTTCAAAATGGACGGGTTCCCCAAGCTTTTCCGAAGCCAGTATTGCCATAAGGATGTGATTTCTATGGCAGGGGTCAAAAGATCCGGGGAACACAAGCCTGATCTTTTCGGGCTCTCCAGGCTCTCCGGGTTCTTCGAAGGCTTCTGGTTCTTTTAAATTGATTCTTGCCATGCTCAGGGTTTCATAATTATTATCCTGACTAATCTTCCGCTGTTTCAGGAGATCTCCAACAGGCCTGGAGACAAACTCATATTTTTCAATAACCTCTTCATTTTTTCCTTCCCCTGTTTCAATCACGTCCGATAAATCTATCTCAGAAACTACGCAGTGGCGGGCAAGTACATTGAAAATCAGGAGCGCAGCAATCTTTTCTTCCTCTTCCCTTGTCCTGTCTGCTGTCAATTCAAGAGAACTTACTCCTGTCTTACAGTCTGCCTGGATGGCAACATGGATTTCGTGCTTTCTGCCTTCCCGTTCGTTTTCTGCTTTTAGTTTGCAGGTCGCTCCAATCCCTATTATTTCCTGGCCTGCAAACTCATTTGCTTTAGACAGTCCAAGGGCTCGCTGGTAAGCGACCATTGCCATTAATCTCGCAGTTTTTTCAGAGCAGTATTTTTCAGGCTTCCTGCCGAGAAAACGGTCCATGGCATCTGTGCTGTAAGGAACGACAGCATCCAGTAGAGTTGCAGAGCCGCTGCCGTGGCGGAGGAGCTCTCCAATAATTTCTGCCCCGCCGCCGGTTATTGCAAGGACGGTTTTGCAGGGTGATCTGTGAATCTGGAAAATGTGTTCAATAGGCACACTGTATTTATCTGTAGCCAATTTGTCTACCATCAGTTCTGTGAATACATTTGATGAGATTATAAATATTATTATTCACGGCAGCCTACCTTTATTTACATGATACCGATTCAAAAACTCAAACTTCAGGTCCCCAATATTTTCGTGCATAAGTGCCTTGAAACCGGGGTTCATTTGGCTTTCAGTTACCAGGGCTCTCACCGGTCGAAAGCGTTGTGAAGCGGACGACTTTCCCAAAATGCAAAAATAATTCAATCTGCTGTAACAAAATTAACAAAAACAGTTTTACCAGTATTTTCCATTAAAATACGAATGATTTAAATAATTTCTTATTTTACTGGAAATTATTTGCTATTATGTGTCTGATTTTTCTCGGTTAATGTGGAGTTTTGGCCACATTCGTATATAAAGTATGTGAACATTTCCACATAATGCTGAATCAAAAATTAAATTTTTGTTTAACTTTCTGTTCAACTCCCGTATTTTCTTAATTCATTTCATAATATTCTTCGCTCAGTCTTTCCACTTCCTCAAGTATTGGAATATAGAGTCCTTCGTCTGCAAGTATGTCAAGTCTTTCTCCAACCCACGTTATCCATACATTCTGTCCACTTAATTTTATTTGGTTTTTAAGTTCGTCAAGGATTATTTCCCATTCAACTCCTCTTTTTGCAAGAGAAATACAGTCTTCAATGTCCCCGCTCCTTTCGGTCATTGTCTTGAACAGGAAAACATCTTCATTGGAGCAAAGATAAACAGCAAGTTTGTCCAGAACTAAATATTCTCTGCCTCGTTCTATCATCGAATCTGTGACCGAAAACTTTCCGCAGACACTTGTCTGAAAAAGATCTATTCTGAAATCTTCTCGCTCAAGGACCTGACTAATGTTTAAATGGATGTATTCAGAAGTTGGTTTTGTATTTTTAAAACCAAGAATATTGAGAGTATTTTCAAATAGCTTAAACTCATGACCATTTCGAACTACGAGGTCTATGTCTTTTGTTGCAGGTTTAAGACCCTGTTCCAGAAGTACGGTCCCGCCGATAACAAAAATTGCAAGTTTTTCAGTTTCAGGAGTTCTGGGCAAGAAGTTATCAATTTCCTTAAAAAGCTTCTGAATTTCCTCTACACTTTCTATCATGTTACTTCCTTTCCTTTATCTCAATTCCATAAATCTCCGCTTTCTCCTTTATTTCTTCAAAAGAAGGATATCCCTTGACCCTTTCCCCCTGCAGGACAAGTTTCAGGTTTTCAACGATGTCGTGCTTAATATCCTTTAATTCTCCCTCAAACTTACAATAGAACATTGCAAGGAATATGAAATGCCTGACTGAAGGCTCTTTTTCCGCAACATAAAGCGCATGCCGGAAGATATCTTCTTTTGTAAGCTCTTTTTCCGGCTCTTTTTCCGAATAGTAGTAATAGGTTGTTGGCAAAAGGATCTTAATCCCCTCTTTTTCAAAAACCGAGAACCCTGTTTTTTCCCCGGAATCACTATCATACTTATTGGAATAGATGACCTCACCCCTATCCCTGTAGTATATTATCGAGTTATAGGGCACTCGCGGATCAAGAAGCCTTTCGACATCCCTTATTTCCCTTAGAAGGTCAGCCACATCTCCCCAGAGCTTTTCATTGAGTGCATAAAGATCCCCATCCTTTTTTATCAGGCTTATTTTCAGGGCTTTTTTCAAGAAAGCATATACAGTGCTCTTTTTCACATCCGCTTCTTCAGTGATTTCATCTACAGTTTTTGCTTCAAGAAGAGAGATGAGAATTGAGATTCCGGAATCTGCCAGAAGAGGGATTAAGTTCGGGTAAGAATCGAGAACTCGGGTAAGCCTGACCATCAACGTGCTTTTTTTCGGGATGATTTTTCCTGCTGAGATGGAGGCAAGGTCTTTTTCTTCAAGTTTTTGCAAGAGTCTGTAGATGTGTTTTTCACTTTTATTGAGAGCTTTGGCTACGGTGCTTATTGAGGTATTGCCTTTTGCGAGTTCTGTGATAATCTGGAGTTCGGTCCTTGAAAATTGCATTAATTCCAATAAAGTGCGAATATAATATAACTTTTCGCATTTTAGTGGAATAATGATGTTTGTTTATTTGGTTTCGATTAAAAAAATCATCTTAAGGGAAAGGTTCTATGGGGCTAAAGCCAGAAATTTGACCAGCTTAATTTCAGGAGATTTTTTACACAGGATAATTGTCTCGCCAGTTGTGAAACTTTCGCATCTAAGAAGCGACGAAGGCTCTCACTTTTTTGCTGATAGTTTTATACGTTTCAGGCAAAAAAGGTAGATTGTGCAGCAAGCTGCTGCACAATTTCATATTTATTTTCGTAGCAGATAGACGGTATGAAGTGTTTTCATTTCAATTGTCTCCGCAGCGCGGCGACAATTTGCTCATTGAATTGTCATATCAGCGATACGCGAATTTTTCTTTTATAGGGTATCACGGTTATTGTGAGTAAGTCCGCTCGAAAATTGCGTCTGTTAGCGTTCTGCGGAAAGATTCGTTGTCGCTGAACAATTTGAAAAGCTGGGTGTCGTCTTTCATCAGGGCAATCATTACACGAGCAAGGGCTTTGTCATGCTCTATCTTGGCGTTCTGCTTGTCCGAGTTTTTCTTCGCGTTCTGATAAGCAACATCTGCAGCTACCCTTGCAGGGATTTCCTCGGTAATCAGCCTGTGTACCCTATCGCTATCAGTCCAGCGGATATTGCCAAATTGATCGTTGAAAGTTTTGAGGATATTGCTGAGCCGATCAAGCTCAGGTTCTGGCTTGAACCCACCGGCTTCTGTAGGTACCGGCTCTATTTCGGAATCCGAATCAGGAAGCTGGATATTCACAACAGCCTGTTTTTCTACCCGGTAACTGTCCATGTCAATTGCTTCGAGGATACCTTTTGAAAGGTCTTCCTCCCTTGGAGCAGGCAATTTTGGTATCAAGAAATTGAGGAAGATTGAGAGCTTTTCCCAATCGGCATTTGTGTATGGCAAGATTGAAGCGAGGAAGCCGTAGGTACGGGAGAAAGCTTTTGCTTTGCTTTTGAAGTCAACCTGTTCGTCTTCGTCAAGATGGTCTTTATAAGTGGCAACGCAGACATCGAGGATCGGATCAAGTTTATCCCTATCAGCTCCTCCCAGGTAAAGTTCAACGAACTGCTCTATCTGCTCCGGGGAATAGGCCTGATAACTATCAAGATCGGATTTAAGGTCGTGAAGCTTGTTGGGATCGGTCTCATCACTAAGGACCGTGGTACGGTAGTAATCCGAGAAAGCATCCTGGATTGTGTCAGTATCGTTCATGAAGTCAAGCACAAAAACATCGTGCTTCTTCGGGTGAGCCCTGTTGAGCCGGGAGAGCGTCTGCACGGCTTTAATCCCTGAAAGGACTTTGTCAACATACATTGTGTGCAGGAGCGGCTCGTCATAGCCGGTCTGGAACTTGTCGGCACAGATCAGGAAGCGGTAAGGCTCTTCCTCTATTTTGTCTTCAATCTGGCTTGATGGAAAACCGTTTAGAGTGGCTTCTGTAACTTTTACTCCACCGTACTCATGCTCTCCGGAAAAAGCTACAATTGCCTTATAGGGGCTATTGAGCTCCAGCAGGTAATCCCGGATGGCATGATAATACTGGATGGCACGTTCAATTCCGTTTGTAACCACCATCGCCCTTGCCTGTCCTCCTATCTTGTTGAGAGCGATCACCTGTTCCTGGAAGTGGTCTACTATAATTTCAGCCTTGAGCCGGATGGCGTAATCGTGGCTCTCGACGTACTTTCGAAGCTTCTTTTTTGCTTTTTTGGTATCAAACTCTGGGTCACTTTCCACCGTCTTGATCAGTTTGTAATAGCTGTTTACAGGTGTGTAATACCTGAGCACGTCCAGAATGAAACCTTCCTGAATAGCCTGCTTCATGGTGTAATTGTGGAAAGGCCGGTGCTTTATCTTATCTCCATCTTTGTACGGTTCCCCGAAAAGCTCCAGTGTTTTGTTTTTCGGAGTTGCGGTAAATGCGAAGTAGCTGGCGTTGGGAAGCATTTTACGGGCTTCCATCCTCTTTTGCAGTGCATCGTTGATAGTATCTTCAGGATCTTTCTGGTCTTTCGAATCTGAAAGCGCCTCACTCATGGCTGCTGCTGTGCGCCCGCCCTGGCTGGAATGAGCCTCATCTATGATAATTGCAAATTTCCGACCGCGGTGCTCGTTTCCGATCTCATCAAGAATGAACGGGAATTTCTGGACCGTGGAGATGATTATCTTCTTTCCGCTCTCGATGAACTTCCGCAGGTCTCCTGAACGTTCGGCATGCCCGACTGTCGAGCCCACCTGGGCAAACTGCTTGATTGTGTCGCGGATCTGTTTGTCAAGGACGCGCCTGTCAGTGATTACGATTATGGAGTCAAAGATTTCCTTATCGTCTTTCTTGAGGCTGATAAGCTGGTGAGCAAGCCACGCAATGGAATTACTCTTCCCGCTCCCTGCCGAGTGTTGTACCAGGTAGCGCATGCCTGCACCGTGCCATTCTGCATGGGCGAGCAGTTTCCGAACAACGTCTAACTGGTGATAGCGAGGGAAAATCTGCACTTTTTTCTTTTTCCCGGTCTTTTCGTCCTTTTCTTCCACTACCTGAGCATAATTTTCAAGGATGTCGGTAAGCCCCTGAGGGGTGAGGATTTTCTTCCAGAGATAGTCAGTCTTGATGCCGGCAGGGTTAGGAGGGTTGCCTGTACCGTCGTTGTAGCCCTGGTTGAAGGGCAGAAACCAGGAATTTTTGCCGTTAAGCTGCGTGCAGAACTTCACCTCATGGTCGTCCACAGCAAAATGGACCATGCAGCGCCCGAACTGGAACAGCAGCTCACGAGAGTCACGGTCTCTTTTATACTGTTCCACAGCGTCTTCCACGGTCTGTTTTGTGAGGCTGTTCTTGAGTTCAAAAGTAGCTACCGGCAAACCGTTTATGAAAAGGCAGAGGTCGAGTGCAAGTTGTGTTTCGCCCCGGCTGTAGCGGAGCTGCCTTGTAACGCTGAAGCGGTTCAAAGCATAGCGTTCCTCAGCTTTTGTGTTTCCAGGCGTTGGCGTGCCGTAAAAGAGGTCGATGTCGTATTTTCCGTGTTTTAGGCCGTTCCTAAGCACTTCGATTATCCCGCGCTTTGCAACCTCTCCCTGCAGGCGGGCGAGAAATTTCTGGCGGGTGGGGCTGGCATTTTCGAGGTCAAGGGATTCAGCGACCTCAGGCTGTGTGGATTTGAGGAACTCGGTCAGCTGCACGAGGTCAACAGCATATTCGCGGTCGTAGTCCTGCCAGCGCCCGAGTATCCAGCCGGTAACACCGTAAAGTGCACTCGGTTCTCTGCCCATGTCTGTTTGCGCAGGGTCGGGTTTCGTTCCTGTCATCGCTTCGACAATGAGGGTTTCGAGGCCCTTTTCGGTGGTATCGGTTGTCATGTTTATTCTTCCTCTACACTGTCAGCATTTAGGCTCGTCTGGCAAACTCTTTGGTTTTATATCTTCAACGAATTTCAATGTGTTAGCAAACTTACCAGCGATTTCAGGTATGATTGGGCCAAGTCGACAGAATTTTGCCTTGATACATTCGATCTCTTTCTCTCTAGCTTCCCAGTCTATTGTCCAGTTTACACACTGAAAATCAAAGCCTTGTAGAGCTTTGATTGGAGGGCTATATGTTACCCAACATTCACTAGTCTTGTTCTGAAAAATATACTCAGCAGAGGGAGTGAGATGTACACCAATCCAGTCAGCCAGCTCGTGCCATGTAGCTGCCTCGTCAACCGCCTTACCAACAAAGATGTTATCTACAGTATCAAATTCTCCAAAAGAAATTACACCACGAATTGGAATTTCTAATTCAATCGAGCGGGGTATAATCCACTTGCACAGCATGCCGTGGATATCTATAGCTTTTAAGGCATCTTTTTTTAAGCAAGGGGTGAATAGTACAATTGTGTCTGAGATGCTCCTTACCTCTACGGCTTCTGAATTAAATTCGACACTGCCACGATATATCGCTGCTTGAGAATGAGTTTCCTCGATTAATTTTTTTAGAGTGGCAACTGCATCTGTTTTTCGACAATAAACCCCTTTCCATCCAAGAATATCTAAAAAAGTGATTACGACGGTTTTAAAAGATTTATTCTCTTTGATTGGTGTTTCACAGTAACCGTCCCATACTATACTTGAAGGTACATTCTTTTCTGTGCTACTTACCCAATCTGCGAGTTCTTGTAATGCGGTTTGCACCTCATCTTTTGACAGACCCTTAGAAGCCGCTTGATCCCAGAGCCATTCCAGCCAACCATCAAAGTCTCTTGGATATTGAATCGAATCGTGATTAAAATTCTCATAAAGGAAGGGATAACCTTTCTTATCACAAGAACCACCAATAGAAAAGAATTTCACATCCCAACCGTCATCCGTCCTCTTGAATCTGTAATTATCTTCATGTCCCCAGGAGTTTGAATAGACGCGGAAATCAAACTCCTCCCCAATGGTTTGGTCCTGAGGTTCGTCATTGGCGTGTGGATCATCTATATACTTTAGCAAATCTTCAACTGGATGTACATGCTTGTAGAACTGTGGGTCATCCTCTTCCATTTCCCGATTTTTTTTCATATATGCATGGTGCTTCGGTTTGCAGTCTCGGTTCTGGAGTGACATGTGAAGCTCATGGGCATAATCGCCCATCTCGTCAATCTGCTTTTTGACCTCATTGTCTATATGATATTTAGCCAGTGACAACTTTATATCATTCATTAGTCTATCAATTTTGTTTCGAAGCTCACTTTCACTCGTATTCAGTTCGATACCCATAATTCACCTCAGTCATTGCACTCAATGATGACTTCTTCTAGTTCTTCTGTGATTGATTCTTCGGCATATTCTTCAATTTCAGGCTCTTCAACGCCATCCTTTAGGTTCGTCACTGCCTCTCTCACATCCAGTTTTCCAGTTACAACATCAGCTATCAGGCGGGTGCGATATTCACGCAGAAGGGAGATTTCTTGGTTAGAAGTATTAATTGCATGTTCTAGTTCGCTAGTTTTATTATGAATTTCATCGAGAATCGCTTGTTGCTCAACAATCGGAGGCCGAATAATAGGTATGCGAAGAAACTGCTCAGGATATAATCGAAGGCGTGAAGAGTGGATACCAGTTGAACGACAAATATACTCCGCCACATAAGGTTTTGTTCGTAGTAACAAGTCTATATACTGAGAAAGGAAGGCTTCTTTATGAATAGGTCTGTAAACTCCATAGGAATAACTCACGATACCAGTTTGCTGTGCAACACCAAGTGCCGCCATCCAAGCCCACATGGTGTTAATAACGAGATCATTTTCTCTACAGAGCTTATATCCCACATAGGACTCTGCCATGAACATCGTTATGTTCTTTTCAGATCTTGGTGTAACACCTGTGATATGTGAAACAGAAAGCAGTTCTTCTGAGCCCGTAGAAGAACGCTCGTCAATTTCATGATAATACCACTTAGCTGGCTTAACTTCCCAGTGCTCCGGCACATCCCCCAACCATTCCAACCCCGACGGCTTGAGCTTTACATTCGGATCTAATCCATGAGTGACGGATTGATGGATAATCGCCTGCTTCTGCTCCTCCAGCAGCTTGATAAATTTCTGTTTTGCATGGATGTAGCGCCGGATGCGCCGGTCGATGTGGTCGAGGTAGCGGACGATGGAGGATTGTTCAGAGAAGGGTGGAAGTGGAAGCTCGGAACGACTAAGTTTCACATAATCAATGTTTTGTCCTTCTCGAATACCTGTAACAAACAATGACAGGTTTTCTATGTAAGGTTTCGATTTAAAAAGCCAGGCAAGAAAGCCGTGGTTTTGCGCTTCCACTGGATAAAGAATAGTATATGCAGGGCTAATGATTCCTTGCTCATGTGCGAATTCTATTCCACCTTGGAAAGAACGAAGGCTAATGACAAAATCATTAACACGAACCAGTTTGAGAAGATGTAAATCTTTTAGAGCCAATACAGTACGATTTTCATATAGTTCCTTGCGAACTACTCCTTTTGTCTGTGTCGCAGCTAGCAGTGGTTCGTCAGGAAATCCTTTCTGACTCCTCTCTCGTAGAACTGTTTTCGTACGTTTTAGTTTCCAATGCTCCGGCACCTCTCCCAGCCACGGCACGCCTGAGTCTTTGTATGCGGGATAGGGCTTGAGGTTGTGGATCATGGGCTTTCCTCCTTTTCGACATCGTATGCCTCCAGCCTTGCCCTTGCGGTCTTAACAGCACGCTGCAGCCTTTCAGCCAGCAATTCGCGGGGCGGCAGTTCTGTCAGGTATTCAGCCACATGGATGCCGGAGTGGTTCAGCTCCAGCAGTTCGATTTGCTCCTCCTTCTTTCCGGCGCAGAGGATGATCCCGAGAGGGGATTCTTCCCCTGGCTGCCTTTCATATTTGTCCAGCCAGCGGAGGTAGAGTTCCATCTGTCCTTTGTATTCGGCTTTGAAATTTCCCAGTTTCAGGTCGATAGCAATCAGTCGGTGCAGGGAACGGTGGTAGAAAAGGAGGTCAATGTAAAAATCGTCGTCGTCAATCTGGATGCGCCGCTGCCGGGCTACAAAGGTAAATCCGGCACCGAGTTCCAGTAAAAATGACTCAAGTTCACGCAGGATGGCATCTTCCATGTCTTTTTCCAGATAACGATCTTTCAGGCCGAGGAAGTCGAGGACATAGGGATCGCGGAAAATAAGTTCAGGCGTCAATTGGTCCTGCTCTCTCAGGTTGGCAAGTTCATGAAGGATCACTTCTTCAGGCTTGCGTGAAATGGCAGTGCGCTCATACAGCATGGAATCAATCTGCTTTCGCAGAGTGCGTACACTCCAGCGTTCTACACGGCACATCTCAGCATAGAATTCACGCTGAAGAGGGTCTTTTAGTGGAACTAAAGTTAAGAAATGGGACCAGCTCAATTGTCGTAACAGTGTCACGACAATTTTTTCTTCCGAGAACACTTCGGCAAACTGGATCATCCGACGCAAGTTTTTCTCTGAGAATCCATTACCGTATTCGGCTACCAACTCTTGCCCCAGAGAGACGACAATTTCCTGCCCATATTCCGCCCGTTGACCTTTAAGAATCTCCTCATGTATGCGCTTTCCAATATTCCAGTAGAGCATTGTCAGGCCGGCATTGACTGCAGTAGCCACTGCCGAGCGTGTCTCTTCTATCATGTGGCGGATATCTTCCAGTAGCAGAAAGTTGTTTGAAGCCGGTCCAGGTTTCTGGATGTCCTTGCGGCTCATTATATATTTCTCCAAACAATTTTTCCCAGAAATTTACTTTCTTTTTTCCCGGGTTCTTCGATGGTTAACAAATTATGGTGTCGGTGAATTTGTGCAAGAGATTCTTGCACGATTTCCCACTTTAGTAAACTGAAATGTATCTGGTTCAATTGTCGTGACAGTGTCACGACAATTCCTTCCTTAAATAGTTTTAATAGTAATGCATGAATCTCTTTTCCACAACCTTCAAGCTTCATCTTTCGCTTCTCCCAATGATCTCGTCCAGCAGCCCTTCAGTCTCTTTCTCCAGTGCAAGAATATCTGCGCGGATTTCCTCCAGTGAACGCAGTGGCTGTGGCTTGTAGAAATAACGGGTAAAGCTGATCTCATACCCTGTTTTTACGCTGCTTTCATCAATCCAGGCATCTGATGCATGAGGCAGGACTTCCCTGAGGATGAAAGCCTCTATGCCTCCTTCTTCCAGCAATGGGACCTGCTCGGTATCCCTAAGTTCGGTATCGGGCTCGTACTCAACAACGCAAAGTTTGCCGTTCACAGTTGCTTCAAAGCGTCCATGCATGGGATCGGCTTCAGCCTTTCCGGGCTTATGCACCTTTTTGATTACAGGTGCTGCAGATTCATCTTTCCGGGAGAGGCTGTTCTGGAGGAGTTTGAGCCGTTTGGCTGTAAGTTTGACTCCGGCTTTGCTTGCCAGAGCCTCAAAAGAAGGAAGGAAATCATTAAAATCATTGTGCAGACCTGGCCCAAGCTGAACTGCCGCTTTATCGACAAGGGCTGCAAGCTGCTCTTCCCCTGCTTCGGTGCAGGCTTTTCTAAAGGTGGCAATAGCATCCGGTGTTAGGTCAACAGCCAGGCGGAGCGGCCTCTCTACCGTTACTTTCCAGTAGCCAAAAGCGGCATTCGGGAATATCTTAGACTGCTCGGATTCTTCAAAGGTAAGGAAAGTATCGCAGATCTTCTGGATGTCTTCTTCGCCCAGTTCGCAGTTCTTTTTGCCCAGGTTCTTGCGAAGTGGCCTGTACCACTGCGTCGCATCGATAAGCTGGATTTTGCCCTTCCTGTGTTCAGGCTTGCGGTTGCCGAGTACCCATATGTAGGTTGCAATGCCAGTGTTGTAAAACATGTTCAGGGGGAGGGCGACTATGGCTTCTAGCCAGTCATTTTCAATGATCCAGCGGCGGATATTGCTCTCTCCCTGGCCTGCGTCCCCGGTGAAAAGCGAGGAACCATTGTGGACCTCGGCTATCCGGCTGCCGAGTCTGGTATCGTGCTTCATTTTCGAGAGCATGTTGACAAGGAACAGCATCTGCCCGTCGCTCGAACGAGTAAGCAGGGAATATTCAGGGTCTCCTGCGTGTTCGATGGTGAAACGAGGATCTTTTATTCCGTCTTTTCCGCCCATTCTTTCGAGGTCGCTCTTCCAGCTTTTCCCGTAAGGAGGGTTTGAAAGCATGAAGTCGAATTTGCGAGCAGGAAAGGCATCGTTAGAAAGAGTCGAGTACTCAGGTCCACCAACCAGGTTGTCTGCTGCGTCTCCTTCTCCCTTGAGCAGCAGGTCGGCTTTGGCAATCGCATAGGTCTCAGCGTTGATCTCCTGGCCGTAAAGGTGCGTTGCTACCTGTTTTCCATGGTCCTGTGCAAGCTGTTTCAGCTCCTCTTCAGCAACCGTCAGCATACCACCTGTGCCACAGGCGCCGTCATAGAGGAGGTATGTACTTGATACGATCTGGTCGGCGATTGGAAGGAAAATAAGCCGTGCCATCAGTTTTACGGCATCGCGGGGTGTCCAGTGTTCGCCGGCTTCCTCGTTGTTTTCTTCATTGAAGCGCCTTACAAGTTCCTCAAAAATCGTGCCCATTGCATGGTTGTCAAGGCCATAGTGCTTAACCGAATCGTTTCCGTTCATCACCGGGTTGGGACTCAGGTTAATGGAAGAGTCAAGAAACTTCTCAATCAGCTTCCCGAGTGCATCCGCCTTTGAGAGGCGTGGTATCTGGTTTCGGAACTCAAAATTGTCGAGGATATCCTGCACATTAGGAGAAAAATCGTCAAGGTAAGCCTCAAAATCAGCCTTTAACTGTTGCTGGCTGGAGCGAGACTTGAGATCCCTCAGGGTAAATTTAGAAGTGTTGTAAAAAGCCTGCTCAGCTGCTTGGCGCAGGGGCTGGTCTTGGTTTGCGATCCCTGCACTGTCAAGAGCTGCTTTCATATCGAGAACAGCCTGTTTTGTTGGTTCGAGCACCGCATCCAGGCGCCGCAGGACCGTCATCGGCAGGATTACATCACGGTACTTGCCACGAACATAGAGGTCGCGCAGTACATCGTCTGCGATTCCCCAGATAAAGTTAGTGATCCAATTCAAGTTATTTTCACTCATTTTTTAGCCTGATATCCGTTCACAATTAGTATCATAATGAGGGTTTCGATCAGCTTCTAATTTTCTTCAGTGAAGATTTTCTATTCAGGTATACCTGCTAATCTTTTTAACTCTTGCTCTTTTTCACAATCCTTTCGAATTCAAGCATAGCCTCTTCTATCTTAACTTATTCCTTTTCTTTCAGTTTCTTTATCTGAAGCAGGTCAGGCACAGGCCAGAAAAAATAGGGTTTCCGCATTCTAGAGCCTATCCGAAAAGTGTTATTCCCTCTGGATTAATGATAGGCAATCTATACAAAATAGACAATATACACAATTGGAATAAGCAAAACAGTTATTGTCTTTTAACGTTGACAAACTCAATAGACTCCTTACCGGTTATATGCTCGACGTCAATTGCTATAATATGAGCTTGTTTGCATCTTGATATTTCCTTATTCCTGGCTTCTTCAGATTGATTTCCTGAGTACTTTTCAACCAGTGCCGTGAAAGACTCAAGCCGCTCGTCACCTTCAACGATTCTTGCTTTACCAAAAGCAATAACGCTACGGAAATACGTTGTATATTCTTTGCTTACTATCTTATCTTCATCTATTATTGAAAAAGATACCTTTGGGTTCTTTGTAATAGCGTCGATTTTATGTCCAGCTTTTGCTGAATGAAAATAAATTCTGCCGTTGAAATAGACATAACTAAGTGGAACCGCGTAAGGATAACCATCATCGCCTGAGCACGCCAGAACACCATTTGTGCATCTGGTCATGACTGCAATGGTATCTTCCATTGATAATAATTGCTTACCTCTTCTCATTTCTCTGAACATAAATTACATCCTCGCTTTCATCTTGTAATCATTGGGAGCTTACCCGAAAAGTCAGTAATGCATGTTAAAAAGTCATAATAAATTATAATATCAGATTATCTTTGTGATCGGCATGTTTCGCGTACTGTAAAAATTACACAGGAAATCATTTTTCGGATAGGTTTTTAGACTGCCTCTTTTCATCTTTACCTGAACTTATTCCCTGGGCTGCCCAGAGAAAACGGGAAATGACCTCTTCAGGCAGCCCTTTTTCGGCATATTTTCGGACTGATCTTCTTTTTGCAAGCAATTCCTCTATCCGGCTTAAACCTGAAGCTTCAGGTTCAGGCAGCTTGATCTTCATGGGCAGGTCTGTAAAATCATTCGTTACCATAATATTCCCCCTTAACCTGTTTTTTAAACGCG
>Ga0265295_1002495_pt1 | contig 28994 bp, 42 predicted proteins | sample Munlansysbiofilm_FD_192503 | JGI IMG/M metagenome (GOLD analysis project Ga0265295, IMG submission 192503) | Leachate microbial communities from a municipal landfill in Southern Ontario, Canada - Methane capture system biofilm | ecosystem: Engineered > Solid waste > Landfill > Unclassified ... | reverse complement strand
TTGTGGTGTGAAAATCGTAGTTTGGATTTTTTTCGTAGTGCGGGAAATCGTAGGCGTGCTTGTTTTCGCCTCCGAAGCCGTCAAGCTCTCTATATCCGCCCCGCGTAGTCATAAATTGTGGGTTTTGAGACTCTGCCGCCGATACACCCCTGCGCATCTCTACGAGTTCATTGTAACGTGGGTGGCTTTGTAGTTCCGACAAGGCGTTTACTTCTGCTTGCGGTTGCATAATTGGTTTTACTTCCGCTTGCGGGTATGGTGGCACTCCGCCTTTTGCGCGCGCCTGCTCGTTGGCATGTCGCAAAATAACCTGTAACGCTTCTTGTTTGCTCATGACTGCGTTTTGGGCGAACGGTGCTACTTTTGGCTGCGTAAATTTGGCTTGCTCTTTTGCAACCTCATTTACGATCACCTCCGCTTCTTGCGGGTTGAGAGCGAACGCCTCGGGGTTGTTTCTAAGTGCCGAAAAAACCTCTTCGTTGCTTTTTTGCGTGCCGTCGGGATTTTTGAGCACATTAGGGTCTATTCCCGCCACTCTCCCTTTCGTTACGCCTGCAATAACGCCGTTTATCAAGGAGTTAAATGCACCACCTACTCCCATCTCGAAAATCTTTTGGTCGGTCGTAATGTCGTCGTTTCCGTAATTTTTAGCCGCCATCGTAGTAGCACCGACACCTGCCCCGTAAAGCATAGACTTTCCGACTCTTTGCATTTTAGTTCCGACGTTCACAAGCCCCGACGGTGCAAGGTTTAGTGGATCGACAATCATTTCGCCCACAAAAGCACCGATTTCGCTATCGTCTTTTTTTATCTGTTGGTCTGCAAAACGTCTTACGTTGCTAAACTTATCTTGCCACTTGTCCGACCCTAAAAGTTTCGCGCCCGACGCTCCGTATTCCGATAAGCCCTTAACCCCTCCAAGAGTAAACCCCTCTGCAAAGTCGGGGATGTACGGCGTGAGCTTGTCTTTCCAAGTGTTTTCGTGGTTTTGTATGGATTGTTTTTGTTTGTCTTGCTTCCATGAGGCAAAACGCTCTGCTTCGGTTCGGGTATCTATGGTTGGCTGTTGTAGATGCTGTTGCGGCGCAATTCCCGCTGCTGTTTTTGCCTGCTGTGAGGCGCTTGCTTGAGGCTGTTGTTTATTTTGTTTCCATGCTGCAAATCTGCTTGCTTCGTCTCTATCAAAGGGGGGTGTGTTCATAATCGCCGACCTAATATTTTTTATATTAGGTTAGCAAAACATACACCCTCAAAACGAGAGTGTTTTAAAGAGAATTGGGGTTGTTTTTGTATTTTGGATCATCCCACCATTTTGATGGTGAGCCTATGTTTTCATCCCTGCCCATAATCTCTTTGTTTTTTCGGATCGCTTCTTCCCTCAAAAATTCTTTATATGCGGGGTCACTTTTGTAGTTTGGATCAACTCGCGCGGCTTGCGTCTGTTGCTGCCCTGCTTGATTTTGATTGCCCATATTCAACCTCGCGCCGCCGAACCAACCTCCGTCATCATATTGTGCGGGGGTAAATGTGCCGTTGGCGATATAGTCGGCTTTGAGTTTGTCGTAGTGGGCTTGATTGTCTCTCAAATAACCTACGGTGTCTTGATCGTAGTTCCCCGCATAAGTTTCATCAAAAAGCTTGCCGCGTTTGAGCATCGCATCGGTATCGTTGCCTTTTGCTTGTCGCGCATATTGCGCATTTTGCACATTGAGGTCGTGGGTTAGGTCGAACTGTTGCGCCCGCAAATTCATATCTTGCTGTTTTTGTGCAAGCTCACTTATGAATTGGTTTTGGCGCTGCTGTCGCGTTTGTGCGCTGTCGTATATAGTCGCGTTTAGCTTGTCGTAATCTTTTTGCATGTTTGCATTTTTAAGTGCTGCAAGATTGCTTATAATCCTCGACATATTCGGATTGTCTTGCGGCGCTTGAAGCGTTACTTGTGGTGCGCCGTAAATTCCGTTTTGCCCGTTGTTAAAATTGTATTTCGGCGTTTGTGTTGCTTGCGGTGTATTTACGGCTTGCGGCGGCGGTGCAAAATTCATTTTTACATGATCCCCAAAGCTCCCGTCCGCTCTTTGAAGCCCTCCGCCTTGTGTAATCGTTTTAGTTCCGATTTTTTTATTGTCTCTTGAATACATATCCATAACTCATATCCTCCACGTTTGGTATATCATTGTCTTTCCACCATAAATTGTTTAGCATCCCTTCTTTTGCAAAAAGTTCTGCATACTCTCCTCGGGGTATCACATACCCCCACTCTTTAATTTTGAGCACTACCATCTTCCCCACTCCCGTTCCGTCTGGTAGCGCATTGAAATAAACATAATCCCTCGTCATCCCAATATAAGACCCGACTAAAACGCCCGTATCAACGATACGATTCATGTCGGGGGAGTACCAAGCGGTGGTATTTTCCGATCTTTCTAGCGTTCCAAAAAAAGGTGCACCTTGCTTTAGGTAGCCTCTCCCTTTTATTGATCTAAACATTGACGGGTGGTTTGGTATCCCTCTTTTAAGGTTATACGAAAACTCGTAGGCTTGCTTTCCATAACTATATGCTCTCCCATAGTCAAATCTATCATAATAATTTGCCAACTCCGACGGGTAGTTGTTTGCTTGAAAGTCTCTTATCTTTTCAATTGCGCCATTTTCTGTTATTTTATATAATGTTATTTCGTTGTTGTTTTCATGCTTATATGAAAAATATCCGTTTGCAAAGTATCCGAAATTTATGCTATTAAAGTTTGCATTTACTGCATGACTAAAACCTGAAACCGCGCGTTCTCCGTCTTTTGTTATCTCGTAGAATTTTCCGAAAGTATAGGAGTATCCATAAGATTTCCCATGAAGATTATTAATAGTTAGCGCGTAATTTATTATTTTCCATTGTCGCAATCTTTCACTTACAACGCCATTCTCGTTCATTGTGCGCAAATAGCCGTGTCCGTCTAGCAATAACAATTCGTCTCCAAGTTGAGCAACGGGAAAAACACTTATTGGTATTACTTTGCCCGCATAGTCATCGTATTCTTGCGGAAAAGCAAAAGATGACGTTTTGTCGCCGACCCATTTGTAGCCGATCTTCTTCGTTGTATCAAAACTAAAAGGTATACGGTCGCCGTCTGGCTTCGTCATAAAAATCGTTATGTATCCTAGTGGAACCGTGGCAAGATATTCTACCTTTTGGGGACACATCCCTTTATAGAATAGTGTTGGCATTTCGTTCGGTTCTTCTACGTATTTTGGAACTATTGACTTCTCCAAAAGCTTGTCTCGATCTTCAATACTCATACTCGTGTCAATGTCGGGTTCCTTAATTATACTCCTGTCGTTTTGTATCGCTTTTTCTTCGACTCTGCTATCAGGAACATGGACATAGCGCTCATCCCCCGTTTGAGAATTTTTAATTTTCATATTTATTGCTGCCATATATGTGCCGTTAATGATCTCTTTTGCTATCAGGTCGTCGTCATAGTTTGGATATGGATATGGTATCTTCACTTCAGCCATAAGTGCCACCGAAAAAAGCAATACAATAACAGTTTTCATAGTTTTTCTCCATGTTTAAACATTTCATTCTATTATACCTCTTTATTGAATTTTTGTGTTATTCACCACAAAAACATCGAATCCATCATACATAATTTGCAAAAAGTTAGCGTATGCGCTAGGGTCTAGCGATACGTCCCCCATCATTGTCGTCGCTATATTACACGTAAACCCCTCGCAAAAAATCTGCAACGTATAGATAACGCCTAGTTCCATTGCAGGGTTAAAACCGTCTGGTTTTAATATTTCAATGGTTAAATCGCCATCTAAAAACACGCAATGCGTAGATTTATTACCGCTTGTATATCTAAAATCTAACGCAAGCGTTCCGCTCACCGTATCGCCGCCGCTCAACCCCTCAAGTGTTGCCGCCCCGCCACCGCCTGCTGCTGGCATATCCACAAAAATCAAACCGCTAGCATCCGAATTTACCGCAACAATCTTGTTGGAAATTAATGTGTTTGGCGTGTCGATAAGCTCAACAAACGAAGACGCTCCGCCCCCGCCGCTTGCACCCGCACCCACAAATCTAATTGCTTGTGTCCACTCCCCCTCATCCTGACGGAAAGAAATAAAAATATCTCCGTCTTGATAGGTATCGTGCCATCCTGCACCGTCAATAGAAAAGCGAAAATAAAGAATTTTTGCTGCGGGGGCGGCTTTGTCTCGTTGAGCAAAAAAATCGCGCATAACATCATTATACGATGTGATTATCATGTTAGACTCTGAATTGTAAGAGCTAAAACCTTTATAAATATATGCAAGTGCTTTGTAAATTACTGCATATGATAATGATTCGTCAATATCTAACGTTCCACCAACTGTTGGAGTAGTTGGCACTCTAATATATTCTGATACAGATAATCGTTTAAACTCGCTCGCCGTGCTCCCGTCTGATTCTATTAGCTTCAAAGGCTTAGAAAGTAAAGCAGTATTTTTCAACCCATAATCAAGAGCCAATAGCTTTGTTTGCGGTGTAACTGTTTCTAAAAAATGCGGTATATTATTCCCGTCTTCGTCTTTGCTGTCTTTAGATGCTTGATACATAAGCAGTTCGCTCGCTATAAAATTATCAATTATCGCTAAAGATTCGTTTACCGTCATATTAGACCCTTCCGTATGCGTAGATTTCTGCTATGCTTATTTGCGTTTGATTTTTTGCTTCTTCAATTTCTTTGTTTAACACACCTGCTTTTTCGACTGCTACAAGTTGCGCTTTTTTATATTCGGTCTCCATTGCCGTTAATCTTATTTGTTCCGCATTTAGTCCAAGTTTTGCGTTTTCTATTTCGGTCTGTGCTGCCATTAATAGAATTTTTGCGTTCTCTTGATCGATCTGAGTTTCCATTAAGTCCATTTTCTTATCTTCCATCTCGATCTCTTTTTCCATAAGCGAAACTTTTTTCTCTTCTAAAACTGATTGCGTTATCTTTAACGGCAATTCGGCTTGTTTTATTTGTATTTCGGCACTCATGAGTTCGATTTTACTATCTTCCATCTCGATCTCTTTTTCCATAAGCAAAACTTTTTTCTCTTCTATTTGAAGTTGCGCCTCCCTAATTGGAAGCTCCGCCTCTTTGAGTGCGGTTTCCGCCTGCATCGCTAAAACTTTCTCTTGCTCCGTCAAGACTTGCACTTGCATAAGAGGTAATTCCGCCTCTTTGATTGCGATCTCTTTTGCTTTGAGTTCCGCATCTTTTGCAAGTGCGGCGATCTCTGCGTTGATCTTCGATACTTGTGCGGGAATGAGTGACTCTATATCTGCTTTTGCTTTTGCAACGTTCACCGCGCTATCGTTCATGCGCGCCTTATCCTCGTTCTGCATTGATATAATCTTTTGAGCCGTTTCCGCCCGAAGCGTGTCGATTTGCGCATCCATAAGGGGCGCTTGCCCTGCTACGTTGATCGCTTGTATCGTCACGCCCGTGACCACGTCCGTGAGAAATTTAGAGTAAAACTTTGCTTTGTCGTCGTCGCTGATAGAGGTGTTCTCTTCCAGATACGCTTTTAAGTCCTCTTGCGACTTGTGCACGATTGATATATTGTCGCCCGTGGTTTCGTCTTTCCTAAAAGCTACTTCGTCAAGCGTAACCCTAAGCGTTTCGCGTAGAATTTCATAATTCATTTAGTACCCCGTTATGGTTGCATCCGCTAAGATTGCATCCGTTTGAATTTCGCTAAGTTGTATATCTCCAAGCGTCGCCTCGCCAAGTGTTGATCCAAGGTCGTACTCGGGGAGTGTTACGTCTCCAAGCGTCGCCTCGCCAAGGCTCACATCGTAGGCAAGCTTGCCCGTGTCGTTTTTGACGATAAATCTCTTGTTTAAAGTTTTCACCACACACATATCGTAATCGAGTTGCGTGTAATAAAACCCGTCGATAATCTTTGTAAGATTTCCCTCTTTTGTCTTCACCCCGCTTAAATCAAACACCTCAAACGGAACCGTGTAGCCCGCTTTATGCCCGATAACGAAGTGCGGCAAAGGGTATCCCACCTTTTTCGCCAAAATCGACTTTGAGTTAATTGTAGCTAATACAAATCCGTTAAAATAAGGGGCTTTTGAAGAAAATTTCCAAAACGCCCCCTCTTGTAATGGATTGAAATCCAACGCCTCGACCTCGTGGGTCGAAGTGTTGAAGCCGTAGAGCGATACCGTAGGCTCTACGTCCGTATGCACGATAACGCTAAAATCAAGCCCCTTTGTGAGGTTTGTGGTATCTACTCTAACGACCATGCTAGTATGCTACCGCGATCTCTGAATAGATAGGAGCGTCGCCGTCAATAGGCGTTGTCTCGCTCTCTTCAACGATACCTACACGACTCTCAATCATGATGCCGTATTCGGGCGCTTCAATAGTCACGAGATATTCTCCGACTGACGGGATCGAAAAATCAACCGTATTGTAAAGCCCCGTGTTTCCTACTTGCGTGATCGTAGCGCCTGATGCTACGCCCGTTTGTAGTTTGGTTCTTAAATAGATTTTCTCTCCGACAACTTTCGTCACGTAAGCCATTTTGCCCGTAGCGTACTCGATCACGTCGCCCGCTTCGATTGTATGCCCTGATTGAGCCATAAGAAGCTGTGAGCCGTATGCTGCACTTGCCGCAAGCGTTGCTGTGTTTGGTGTGTCGATCGTCTCGACTGCTTCCGTGAGTCCGCCCGCTATGATCGTTTTGTTCGTGAGGTCGTTTGTGGGTGCATAAAACACGATAAAATCTCCCGATAACGCCCCAAAGAGCGTAGCTTTTGTGGAGACAACTACGTTAAAATCCTGATTTACATTGTATTTTCTCATTTTTTTTCCTTTTTAATATCTTAAAGCTTTGCCCGAGAGTTTATTCCCGAGTATAAAGCCCGCCCCTGTGTGATTGCCGTTCGGTGAATTGAAAAACACAAACTCTTTGTTTTCGTCTGATGCGATCATCTGATTAAACCCGTCCCCATCTCTGCTTACAACAATTTGCTCAATAGCTTCCGTACCGTCAAGTCTATATATTTTACCGTCGTTCGTTACAGCAAAGGCGCTTGCTTTTGGTTTGGCTTTTGTTTTGATTGGAAGATGCTTCATGCATCCAAATCTATTCATATGCGTAACTGCCTTTGTGTCGGAAACTCCCGCCCATTGACATCCGTTAAACGGATTAGCATCAACAAACGATACATAAGCATTTTTCCATGACTCGGGCGCATTGCCAAAAAAATTCAATACGGAACTTTTTAGTGTTGGGCGTGTTTCATCATTTGATATTGTTATAAATTTTGCTTCTTCCATTTGTATATATGCAATATCTATAACATTAGACATTATGGGTGTATCTCCTAAAAATACCGTGTCGTCATACAGCTCGTAACCATTTGCGAATCTCATTGGATGTGCAAGGTTCGTTGGAATCATATGTCCATTAATAAAATAGTCGCTTGACGGTATGGGTGTTGTCACAAGACCGCCCTGCCCGTTTGCTGTCAAGCACCTCACGCTTTGATCGTACTCTATTCCCATGTGCTCTATGTTTTTTCCGTCAAATTTTGCTAGCCTCACGATACCAATGCTGTTTTTAAGATAAAACCAACCGCCTACAAATTTACAATCTATGGGATAGTTGTGTTCATCTTTTATTGCAAGTCCGCCTAAGTTTAAATCTATATCAATAAAACGTGCGTCATTGATAACTATTCTAGTAAAACTTCTCCCTCCTTTTGCGATCAAAACATAGTAAAGGCTTTCGCTTATCTCTTCCGCTTTTAAAATTGCCTCTTCGCCCGAAAGGGAATAAATATGATACGGTTTGTGTGCTCTAATATCCATCTGCTTTCCTCCTTATCTACCAATTTAGCCTACCTAGCGATCTCCCGCTAGGCTGAATCCCAGAGCCATAAAAATATGTACTCATCCTATTTTTCTCTTTATAGTCTTGCAATAAAGCGGTAGAAATAGTGTAGCTTTTTCCGTTTGCGTCTGTTATCGTCCTTTGAATTTCGACCGCACCACGGTGTTGAAATTCTACAAATGGCTTATTTTCTGCTAAAACATCAAGATTTAGCGCTCCGCTTGCATCTCCGCTAATCGGATACGTCATTATTGAAAATGGATGGAGCGGGTCTACCGTAAAGACTGCGTTTCCAAGACCGAATGTGATGTAGCCCGTACTTGTCGTGAAAAGTGGCTTTATGTTTATCTTGTTGCCGCGTTGATTTATCACGTACCCGTCAATTATTACTGCCATAATGCTTCCTCCATGTTTAGTATTATCTTGTTGCCGTTAAAATGAAAAAAAGTAGGAGAAATGTCTGATTTATTAATCCATGATATTTCTATTTCTCCATCTTCTAGGCTCGTTATTTGATATTCAACAATATTGTTTTCTTCAGGCTCGGGAAGCGTATTACCGCTTAATGGCATAGACCCATCAATAACAGAGTGCGAGCTTGGGCTTCCTTCTATAATGCTTGCGTCGTATTTTTGCGGTTTAAAACTTATACCTCCTTCTGGGCATGTATTTATGAATTCATACATTTTTGTTTCTTCGTCTTGAACAATTTGCATTGTTCCAATCACACTTATGTATGTATCAACAATTTCTTTGTTTCCAAAAATTATTTTTTCCGCATCTCCTTCTTTTGAGAAAAACAGACCGCCGTCGATCTTTATTCCTTGTGCACTATTACGACCAGCGATTGTTATTCCCGTGAATGTAACATTATAAAGATAAAGAGGCTTTCCAGATAAAAGTTCTTTTGCAAGAGATTGATTGTTGTCTTCAAAAATGCCATTTGTAAGCATCCAAAAAACATAAAAATCTTTTAATTGCGCAAATGCATAACAAGTTGGAAGACGACTATAAGTAAAAGGTGCTAGTGGGAATATAGTCTTTTTGTAAAATAGAAATGCCTTATAGACCGCCATCACATAAGACGCATCAATAGGTGCCATTCCTTTTACGTATTCAAGAATACCCATGTCTTCATTTACTTCATCAAGTGTGTTAAAAAACATAAAAGTGCTGTTCATAGAATTAGAGATCGCCACGTCCATTGTTTTAATGTCCGTTTCTCCGTTAAGCGATTGAAGGTGCCCTATTCGCGGGTATCCTCCAAAACCAACAGTTGGATATACAAAATCTCCAGTGTAATGTTTTGTGGACGGGTGTAGCGCTTTAGGGACTCCAATCCCCCCAGCATTCCCGATAGCGGATATTGATTCTTGCGGAATAGATGACAACGGGATATTGCCAAGTGCATAAAAAGGAAGCGCTTCTGGTGCTATTTCTCCATTTCCGTTTATTATTCTTTTTACAGCTTCCAATGGATGCAATGTTTCAATCGGCGCTGTATTTCCTCCACTCGAAGAAGGAGGTACTAGCACGGAATCTATACTCATATCCCCGCTCTCTATGCTCATCAGCCCTTCTAATGTCGTTGCATAACAATCCGCTCCTATAATCTCCGCTTCGTCCAAAAGCAATGTTTCAATAGTCGGCTTGCAATAGAAGGTCGCTTTATCGAATCCAAACTTGTTGCCATAAGAACATATTTTCTTGCTTTTGTGCAGCGCGCCGCCCCCTCTCTCTTTGTGCCTTTGGCTATAAAAGTATTGCTCTCCAAACAACTCAATAGGTGCAAAATCATCAACATAGCACGCCTCTATATCCATAAGCATTTCATTTAAGTGGGTGACGTTGTAAGATGCGCTCGAACTCTTCCATATAGTTATATGCTTTTGTCCATCCTCCAAATGCTCAATAGTCAATGCAAGGTTATTATTGCCTACGGCAATGCGAACTGTTCCATTTTTGTTAAAACGTCTTATAATGTCAATAGCATCTGCAAAACCATCATCATCTCCAATCTCAATGTTGATATTTTTTGCTTCGTTTATATGGTGATCGTCAATAAGACTTGTGGGGAAATTGTAAATATAAAGCAAATCAACATTAAGTGTTCTCTCATGTAACGCTTCGCTCAAAATAGACAATTGATTTACCGCTATCATTTCTTGATGCTCACGATTATAACTTATGCTTACAGTCCTCGGAGTAATAACCCCAAACTGACTATTAACATTGTCTACAAATTCAACTGTAGTTGAATATGCAGAGGTCTCATCTTGATAAACTATCCTATAACTAATGGCATTGTCGTGCATAATCATTGTGTCCGAATCAAAAGGCTTAATAATCTTTGCTTTCTCATGCTCATGAATGATTTTTTTTATTTTGTCTGACGATACTATTGAGTCAAATGTTACACGGCTCGTATTTTGTCTTTCATCGTCGCTCAAACAACTAACGCAGCATTTTTCCGTGTCGTATGTGATTGTGTAATCGTTTTTGTCTGCGGTTGTGTTTACGTACAAAGACACGGTTGGCTTTTCTCCGTCTGCCGCATCAAGACTGTTCCCGTTATCAATTATGCTTAAACGATTTGTTTTAATTTTGCTCTTAATCTCTTCATCGCACATTCCGATAACTTCTATTTTTCCGTTCTCAAAATCAACATTTACATCATATGTTTTTCCGTCTAGCGTGAGCGTGTGCCCGCTCCCGCTTTCTACAATCTCTAACGCAACACCGTCTTTTAAAAAACGTAATTTTTTCATCATTCGCTCCTATGCCAAGACAAGTTCGATTGTGTAATCAGTATCATTAAGCAAGCTTGTATCGTAATCCAATACATAAGCATTTTTTGCATCGTCATATGTTAAACCGCTTGTAATGATGTCGCCATTTGCGGCAACAAGATTGAATGAAATACCACTCAAAACCTGCTCACGCAAAGAAGTCATAAACGCATTGTCTTCTGCTAACTGAGCAAGTACATCCGACGCGCTTGGGAGATTAAGAGAACTGATAATTTGATCTATGGTCGGTATATCTTCTCTTATTGCTTCAAGCTCCGCTTCGCTGATGCCACCTACTACATTGCGAATCGAGAACACTCCGTTACTTTTTTTTGCAAGTTTGAGTGAGTCGCCGAAGATAATACTAATTTCATCTTCGTATTTCGCTCCGACTTGTTGCAGCAAAAGTGCGTGAACGTCTGTGTCTTCATAGCCGTTTGCGTTTATTACGAAATGCACCTTTTTTCTAAGCACACTCATTTCCCCTTCAAAATACCCGCTATCTATATAGCCGTTCTCAATGTAAGACATGGATTGCCCCTATGGTAGCGCAGGAGCGAAAAGTACGGCGTCCTCGTCGATCATAGACATTTGCGCGCGTGTGAATTTTTGAACTGTTGCAAAATATTTTTCTTGCACTTCCAACGCAAACTCTAACTTAATCTCTGCTATGTTTCCATCCAAAAACTGAATATAAACGTTCGCAGGCTCGCCCTCTGTGTCCTCTGCTTCTGATGCAATTCTGAATGAGTATATAATACCCTCTTCACTTACATTAACTATGTGGGTAGCTTGAAAATCACCTTTCCCGATAACATTGTATTTTACCAAGATATACTCTTCGACTCCTCCCCTAAGCTCGCACACTTGATACCCAATAATCGGCGAATAGTTGTTTGCAGGTGATGCCTCTCCAAACGTTTTTACCGCGCTCGAAATATTGTTTAGATTTGTATCCATCTCCTCGTGTGTTAGAGGTGCTTCTTTTTCCGATCTTGTGAACATATTTAACATGTGTTTATCTCCCTTTTTTAATCAATTACATAGGCTTCCGTGCCGCCGCCGCTAGTTGTTTCCAACACCTCAATTCTTGTCTCGTGATCTTCGATTACCGCATTGTTTACAATGTCGTATTTAATCAATCCGTCTGCTTCCGTAGGCATAGAGTATTCCGTTGCACATGCGTCGCTAAACACACGATACACGTTGCCGTCTCTTGAGTCGAACAAGTCCGCAAAGAAAAAATCCACAAAACCGCCGCTCCCGTTGCTGTTTGAAGCTGCATTTTGAAAACCGTTTACAAAGCCTCTCGCCGCTGCGATTGCCTGCTCATACGTTGCCGTTGAGTTTGGTCTCACAACGACCTCTTTTTTGTACAAAGCCATTTTTTTATTCTCCTAAAGTTTGATGTGGCATTTCCACGTATGTGGCGTTTACCGCCAAAGCCTAGTACCTATTTGGTTGCTCTTTGGTGGTTGTTAGATTACCAACCCGTCACCAACTGGGTCTCCACCCTCACCGCCGCCTGCTTGAGCCGCACAATCAATTAGCGCCAAACCTAAGCCCGCTCTAAAGCTGTTTGCGATCAAACAAATATCCATAGAAGAGGCTTTAAGTACGTTTGCATCCGTGTAAGTTGCCGCCGTAGTGATCGCTTCCGCTTTTGCTGCGTCGATTGCCGCTTGAATGTCCGTGCTTACCGCACCGCCCGCCGTCTCTAAAGCCGCTAAACGTGCTTCAATGTCCGCAAGCCCTGCGATTGCCGTCTCGATGTTTGTGAGACGCGTTAAAATCTCTTGTGTTGCCCCCTCTTCTGCTGCTAAAAGAGCGTTAAGAAGTTCGATTTTTTCCGCTAGTGTCTCAACACCGTCGTTTTCGTCGATTGTTACGATTGCGTCGATTTGTGTTTGAAGCGCGTCTACTTTTGCTTGCACTTCTGCAACTGTTTCATAACCAAGCGATTGAACATACTCAACCGTCGATAAACCCATCTGATTAGCTAGTTGCTGCAACGCTAATTCTAATTGTTCTGTAGTCACATTGTCTGCCATGTGATTTTCCTTTTGTATTGATTTTTTTGAGGTTCTACCTCATAGAATTTTTTTGTAAAAACGCTCTATGAGTTAGAGCTTTGTGTAGCCTGTAAAAGCGCTGCCGTTATGTCGCTAACAAGCTTTTCGTTGCTTGCTTGTATCTCTTGCGCTATTTTTTCTTTAATGCTTTCCGCCATGATCTCAATAAGGGCTTTTAAGTCCTCGCAACTACAAAGAGTATTGCTCAATATCCACCGCCGTAGAGTCGTAAAGATTGATGATTGTTTCGGCGCTCTTTACGTAATTTGTGTCTTTCTTGTTTGATATATAGCTGCACATGAAGAAGATGAGGGCTTGCGTAAGCTCCTCATCCATATCAACTTCCGCATCGTCTGCAATAGAGACGATCGGGAGTCTAATGTAGTGGTGTGAGTACCGCAACTCAACATCCTCTTCAAGCGTGCTGTATATGCGGCGAAATACGTCTGTTTTTGTATCGTCCCACTCCGAAACAAGACGCTTTGGAATAGTTCGCATACATACGTCGCGTATCGCCATCTTGAGATAAGAATTATCGGTCGTGAGCAGCTCTTCCGTTTTTGAGTTATCACCCCGCAAAATCGCTGAAACAGATTTCTTTAACTCAAGATATTGCATACTATTTGAAACCTTTTGCCGACGCGAATTTGTCGCCGTTTTTAACTTCTAACGAAAGGTCGGTGTAGTAACGCCCGAATTTAGCCGTTTTTGACGTCGGAACTTCCGTGAAGCTTGTTTTAGAGACGTACATAGCGCGCGCCTCTTTAAACTTACCTGCAAGAAGTTTATCCCCAAGCTCTGCACCTGCGAAGTGGCGGTGTAGTTGAAACTTGATGTTTCCGAAGTCCGTCACGATCTCGGTAATCGTCGGATCGAAACGCTTGTCGCCGTTTTGCTTGATGATGTAGTCTTTTGCAAAGTTGTTCACTTTGTTTTTAAGCTTGCTTCCGATCAAACAAAGGAATGTTTCATCCTCCATTGCTCCGCGCTTCCATAGCGGCTCAAGGAAAAAGTGTAACTCATCCATAGTCAAATCTTTAAAGCTTGCAGGGTCTGCGGGGTCGTATCCCGTTGGTGTGTAGCGCTGCTCCATAGGTACATAGTGAAAAAGTCCCGCCATACGTGGCGCAACCGTGTCCGTAGCTTCAACAAACGTGCTTTCAACGCCTCCCGCGTGCCCCAAACCAAGAATTGCGTACTCAATATCTTTGAGGTGCTCTTTCCCGTTTTTACCTACGCGATATGCCCACTCTTTCCCGCCGTAATGGCTCATTTGTAGCTCTCTTGACGATAAGCCAAACTCATTTTTGATGATCTGCGCAACGTTCTCGTGCTTTTGTTTCGTCGGCGCTGGTGTTGCTCCTAAATCCGAAATTTCAAGATGCGCGTTGTCTTTAGCGTCCGCATAGCGATCCGTGATCCAAGAGTGCTTCGGCGCGCTCAAATTTCCCGAACTGATAAGTTTGAGAATAGGAGCCGTACCGACACCCTGCTTGATAATCGCATCGACTATACTCGGCTTTTGACTAACCGTGTTGTTTAATGTAGTAATCATGTTTCTTGTCCTCTCCCGTAAGAATTTTTATGATTTCCAAATTCTTACAAAAGAGAACCCCTCAAACTAATAGTGTTTTGAGGGAATTTGCGGGTATGTGTGAGTTTTATGCGTTCGCTAAAATAAAATCGCCCAAATCGACCTCCGAAGCCGTGCCGTTGTTGATCTTTTTGTCTATGCTTGAGTTTGCATTGCTTCCCGCGTCGCCGCTGTCCGTAATCTCGTCGGGTTCTTCGCTCGGCTTCATTTCCGCCAATACTTTCTTAAAAAGCATGTCGATACCCTCTTTACTTCCGCGAAGCGTTTGCGCAAGCTGCGGGTTTGACTGCTCGATCTTCTGTAATTCCGCTTGTACTAAGGAGGGATCAACCTCTTTATTTGCCGAACTGATTTCGTTAAACATAGCTTTTGTAGCCGACTCTTGCAATTGTGTTTGCATCGCTTGCATTTGTGCCTGTGTAGCTTGCATTTGTTGCTCATACTGATCCAATCCTAACGCCTGTTTAGCTAAAGTAACCTCGTCTTGAGGTTGTTGCATCATCTGCCCTTGTGGTTGTTGCCCTTGTGTTTCGTCCATCATCATCGGTGCTTGCATATTTTCCCCTTATTTTTTATTTGTGTTATTTGGTTTAATTTGAGCGTCTTTTTGCTCTTCCTCTTTGCCTACTGCCTCATCCTTTGGAGTCTCATCCTTTGGAGCCTCGTCCTTTGGAGCCTCGTCCTTTGGAGTTGCCCCCGCTGCATCATACTTCGTGTAAGAAGCTTCGAACGCCTCCTTATCCATGATCCCCTTGTGTCCCGTTTTGACGTTTTTAATCGTCACCGTATTTTTATTATCCGACAATAATCCGACTACTACGTCGCTGTTATTTTTTTTGTAAAACATTTTCAAATCTCCGTTTCTAAACTTTTTATATCTTCCATAAGCGCATCCGCTTCATCCGCCAAGCCCGTACCAATGCGGTCAAGGGCACCCATCGAGAAGCCTACGCCTTTCATTTTGTCTAGGCTTGCTTTTGCTATGTGCGCCTCGTCCGTGCTTGTCGCTTCCCTAAAATACTTTTGGTATTCTTTTTCCAATTCGCTTTTTAAGAGCGAATATACGTTGCTTGTTTTGAACCGTTCTACCTCCTCGATAAGTTGATTAAAGTGTGATAACTTCTTTTGAAGCTCAAAAAGCTTCACCTCGTTTGTTTTTCTGATACTTGTATCAAAATCGTCGTCTAAAAGTGTCTCGCTTATCACGCGATACCTCCTTGTATTTGGGGTTGCATAGCCTGCATTTGCGCCTGTTTCTCTTCTTCTGCTTCAACACGATCAAGAACGCTGTTTTGCCCGAGAAGTTTTAGCTTCTCTTCGATGAGCGTATCAAGCATGATCGCGTATCGCTGCACGCGCCGCATGTCTTGTAGTCCCATAAAAGTCTGTATCGCCGTGTTTGTCGTAGCGATTGCGTTGTCGTTGTTTTCAAGCGCAATAATTTTGTTTGTAGAGCCTACGCCGACGTTGATCGTAATCTTTTGTTTGAGAGGTCTTTTTCGATCTATCCCGACAAATCTCGGGCTTGTTTTGTACTTGTATATGAGCGTTACGATACGGCGAACCAACGGTCTATAAAACGCCTCGTTAAACGCCCTGTTTATGTCGTCCGTTACGCTTGACCCCTGAGACTGTAGCGCCATAACTTCACGCGCCGTCTTCTCTTTCCCGCCGCTGTCTAAGCCCTGCGTGAATTTTGTAACACCGCTTATCTCTTCTGCTTCGTGTGCTAGTTGCTGCGTGTCGAATATAGAGTCGTTTAGTCTCGGGATCGGAAGCTCTCTGATGCCGTTAATGTCGTCCACCGTGATTTTTTTGCGGTTGGATAAAAGGTCGTCTTCTCTTAACCCGCTCGTCTTTGTAACGATAAATCTTTGATTTAGCTGCACATCCGTAGCGTCGATCTGTTGATTTCTCTTAATCGTGTTCTCGACTTGTATCGGAAGCAACGGCGCGATAAAGCTTGACCCGTATGCTCTCACGGGCGGCACGGGTTCGTTGAGCGTTACAAACTGCGGGTCTATAGTGCCCACGATAAACGGTAAACCGTCTTTGAGCGGCACGTCAAGGCGCAAAATAGTGTCGTCGTTTAAAATTGTAGTAACGTACCATTTCCCCGCTTTTTTGCGATACACCTCGAAAAATTCGATACGCTGATAATCCCCTATTTCCGTGTCTGTCGATTGATTGCTTCCGATTAAGCTATCATCAACGTACGCCGCCCAATCGACTTCAAATTTCTTGTATTGGCGCTTCATGTCCGCGATCGTCATAGAGCCTACTCGATGCACGAGAAACCTTATGTCGCTCGCGTTGGGTGCGTATGGATCGACAAACACCGTATCAAGCTTGCACTCTTCGATTTTTACGCTGTTTTCTGCACTGCTCCAATACACCTTAGAGATACCCGTTCCGTAGATGAGGATGTTGCGCACAATTGGCTTCGTTTTGAGGTATAAATTCGTCTCCCTGCTGTAGTCCTTAACCTCTTCGATAAGGATCTCGTTTACTCTCTCGTCCTCTTCCTCCGCGCCGTTTTCTACCGCCAAATCTGCAAGCTCGTCGTTGCTAAAAAAGGCTTTCATTACGTCGCGCACAACCATCTGCACCTTGGGCAAAATGAGGTTCGGTGTAAGTGTCGATTTTCTCCTTTGTGTAAGACTTAAACGCTGCTTCTCGCTAAGTATGTTTAGATACCCGTGTTCTAAGCGTATAAAGTCCTCCCTATGTCTCGTAAAACCTGCGATTGCATCGTCGCGCAACGCGATAATCTCGGCTCGCACCGCCATATCTACTTTATCCATCTATCTTATTCCTTTCGTGTTGATTTTGTATTCTTCGCCGTGTTTGCCCTGCCGCATCTCGTCTCGAATACGCTTCACTCTGTCTATGTTAATTTTGTGCCCGTCTCTGCTTAAATCTTGCACTATCTTCTCATCGCTGTCTCCGTCTTTGATTTGCTCGCGGATCAAATATCGCTCCACCGTCGTCGGCGTAAGTGTGTACGACGATCTTGCGAACTGCCTCGATACGTCCAAAGCCCGCTGTCCATTACCCTCAAAAATTATGTTTATCAAAAACCATGCGCTCACCTCGTTCGTTCTCACCTCGTTACCAACTTCCATATTCCGAAACCTCCTCGTGTAAAATTCGCTCTTCCATCTCTCTCTCGACCTCGTGCGGTGTAACGACCACCTGCGCGCAACATAAAGCAGCTGCATCCCCTTTGTCGGGCGACCTCCCTAAAAGCTCTTTGATCTTATCTTTTGCGACAAGCTGCAACAGTCCGCCGCGCTCCGACAACACAAAACGCTGCGCCGACAAGTCACCTATGAGCATCCCATCGTCCAAAATCTTCCCGCCGTCTTGTAAAACCGCCTTGAGGTTATAGTAGAGTTCTGCGCGCTTATTGAAGTAAATATCCGCACGCACGGCGCGCTCCGATACTTTTACGGGGATCACGGGCAAGTGAGATAAGTCGCTCTCCCTGCATCTTGAAACCAAGCCGCTCCCCTCGCCTATTGCATCCACGAAAATCGCTTTGGGTTTGTTCTTCGCTAAGTTGTATTGCATTGCAAGCCAAAGAGCCGTTTCGCTCTGTTTGTGCGACCCCTGTATCGTACACTCCTCGAACGCATAGAACTCGTTACCGTTTCGTTTTGCAAGCCAAGTTTTATCGCCGCCGCCGTCCGCGTAGTCAAGTCCCCACACCTCGGCACCGTAGCGGTTAATCTCCGCATCTTCTCGATTTATAGCCTCCTCTATCAACCACATCGGGATAACCGCATCCGAAGAGGTCTTCGGGAAGTGCCCCAACACCCGCACACGATACGCGTCGCTGTCCTCGCCGTATTCCGCGCGTTTGCGCTCTATACTCTCTCTCGATACGTTCTCGCTCTCTTCCGCGTTGAAAGTGTGGCACTTCCACAAGTGTCTGTTTTTGTTTTGAGAGTCGTAAAAATACCCGTCCGTACGCGTAGGGTTCGCGGTTAGAAGTCGTAAATGCTTCTCACCCGTAAGCGATCCCTCTATGACCTCGAAAATTGTATTTGGGACACCCGACGCTTCGTCGATGATCCAACACAAATATGTCGCGTGAAACCCTTGCAAGCCCTCGGGAGCCTCTTTACGTGCCGTACGCGCTACGGCTACGTTGCCCGTGCTAAACGCTACGCTGTCGTTTTTAACGATAACCGCCTCTTTAAGCTCCCTCGGTAACTTTTCACGCCACTTCCGCACCTCGGGCAAAAGTAGCCTGACAAGCTGCGGCGCTGTCGGCGCGGTACACGGGATTTTTGCGTCGTACTTAAACAACCCGACCCACAAAATAACCCAAGATAAAAGAGACGTTTTTCCCGTGTTGTGTAGCACGCTAAAATCAGCGCCTAAAAACTTGTGGTTGCCGTCAAGCTCAAAGCCGTAATAGTTGCCAACGCCTAAACACTCAACACTTTTTATCCCGAAATGTAGATTGTCTCTTTGTCGATTATGATCTGGCGTTTTAAGCCTTAGCGTCGGTATGTTTGCAATGTTTCTACCTATGCTCATACGATAATAAACTCTACCCTTTACGATCTTCTCTTTTATCGTTGCATGGCACCCCACGCTCTTGAGTAAAAATTCCATATCTTCGGCAAGAGATTTATGTTTCGTGCTCCACTCATAACTATATCTATCTACGCTACCGTCGGTATCCAACATCCCAGCAATCAGCTTTAACCTATCACTACGCGAACTTGTTTTGTACACAAACGGCACAAATTTTTTACCCTGCATCAAGCCAAGGCTTTTAAGTTCCGATCTGATGCCAAGTTTATATTTTTTGCAATTTTTTTCATCCGCTTTATGTTCGGCTTTAATTGCTTCAAGCACCTCTCTTTTTGCATCTCCAAGCCAAATATAATCACTTGTGCTGCTTCCGTCGCCAAGCCACACGCCAAGGGTGTACGGGTCTATCGGGAGTTCTTCACCGCTCGAAAAATCAACATCGCTGCGATAAAATGCGTGTGTTCTTTTTTTTCTATCGCTCCACGTTAGCCATTCGCGCACCGTTACGGTTATCTTACTGCCCGCCTTTTGTCTGCCGTGCGTTTGTGTAGCAACCAAGCACAAAATATGACTTTCGTTAAACTCATAAGCCATGCCGTCACTAAGCATAAAGCGGTACATTGTCTCTTCACCTCTGTATAGCTCTAAAACATCCCTGCTTGTTCCGTCGTCACCCATTAGCTTATCGCCGACTACAACATCCTCAACGCTGCATATTTCGCCGTTAAATCGCATAACTTTCGTTCCAAGCCCAAAACATCCATGTCCCGACTTGATCGAAATATCGCTCATCCCCGCGTCGATGTCTTGCAGCACGCGGCGCTGCTGCGATGAGGGCTTGCGCTTCTCTCCTCGAAAGAGGCACTCATCCACAAATTTTTCGATACTAAGCGCCCAACGCGTCAAAATCTGTTTCTCAATCACGTTCGCTCTCTTGCTTGCTTATGTTCTCGTGTAGTTCCCGAACGAAATCTTTAAGACTTATTTCGCCCGTAACCTCAACTTTTTGCGTGAACATGCCAAGGTGTTTCGCTACGCTCGTCAAAGCCGCATTAACCGCGGGCAGGTTTGTATCGCACATCTCTACTTCAAGAGTGTTTGATATGCCCTCGCCCGCCTGCTCCGTAACTATGTGTTTTGAAGCTTTGCGCCCCAATCCGATCTCGATAACTTCCGTGTAGTGCTTTAAAACCTTCTGAACGTTCCACTCTGCTTCTTTCTCGGCTCTTTCTCGAAGTTCATCCAACCTAGCCCTAATCTCATCCTTTTGCAGCATCTGATACGCTTTTGAGTTGATCGTCTCATCTTTCATCTTCGCCGCATCATACGCGTGTCTATAAGCCTCCGAAGCGTTCCCGCACTCGAAATATTTTAGAACGAACTTCTCTTGCTTTATCGTGAGCTTTTTCATGCTTCACCCCCGTGCAAAACTGCTTCATTTTCGGTTAGTTTTTTATAGTTGTTTTTGTCGAAGTCGCCAATCTGCACAAAAGGCTCTATCGTGCCTGCATATCCAATAAAAACGCGCGAAACCGTGTCCGTAGGCACGTGAAGCACCCACGTATCAACTTCAAAAAGCTTCGCAAGCTCGTTCATCTCTTCGACGCTCTTGTATTTCATCTCTCCACCCCCCTAAAATTATCATGCGCCCAAACAATCGCTTCCGCCGCCGTTGCAAAACACTTGCCGCCGAAGCGCTGCATGTTTCGATCGCACACGATAAACCCTATAACCTCATCCTCTTCGCTTACTTCTGCCCCGATAACGAAGTCATTTAAGTGTGCGTATCTCAATAGTTTCAGTCGCATAGCTCATACACCTCACACTTAACATAGCTACGCTCGCCGTAGTGCTTCTTTGCATCCAAAGAGCATATTTGTGAGTCGTCCACGTAAATAACGCCGTTAAGCGCATCTTTGAGCGCTTTTACGAGATTGTCTAAATCGGGTTTTCCCGTGTGATAATACGTATTCGCTTTTTTTACTTTGCTCCACGACTTTGGAACCTCGAAACAAAAGCGACACTTCATCGCAAGCGGCTTATCGCTCTTCGGTGATGTCTTTGCAAGCTTTGCAAACTGCGTGAGCATCTTTTTGTAGTCTGAATAGATTTTTCTATAAAAAGTCCCGTTTTTGGTCACAACGGGTCTCGATGCGGGTACGGGCTTAACATACACCTCAAAGCTAAATATCTTTTTCATATCCTCGCCTCCGAAGGTGTAAGCTCCCCACCCTCCACAAGCGCGCTTGCGGGGTCTAGCTCCCCCATACGCACCTCAACGGCACGAAGTAGGTACGTTTTGTCCTTTGGGCTTAATAAGCTTATCTCCACTTTTTTCAAGAAGTCCGTTAATTCCGTGCGCCCCATTTCTTGGATTTGGTAAATGCGCTCTCTCATCTCATGCTTGTTCATACTCTTACCCCCTGCGCCAAATTCCCTAAAAGCCCGCCAATATCTCTTTTTTGTGGCGTTGGTTGTTGTTGCGCACATGCTTGTTGTTTGTACATTGCTTCGATCTCTTCTTGCGTCGGCTCTCTCTCGATCACTCTAAACTCTCCGAGACACGTAAGCGTATCCGCATCGTAAGCTACGTTTGCGTCATAAGCTGCGTACACGTTCGGGAGCGTAGGATGCTCAATTTTACGAACATATTTCGTCGGATCAATTTTGTTAAATTTTTGAGTATTTTGGAGCCACGTGTTATAAGCTCTACTCCAATCTGCAAATCCTGATTTCTTTGCTAGATGGTGATTTAAGAAGCTCTCGTAGCTATATCCTCCGTCTTTAACGACCGCATAAGCCCGAAGCTTCTCTTGATACTCTTGCGACGTGTTTTCAAGCTGCGTGAGCTTTTTTAGCGAAAATGAGAAATCTTTTTTTATATTTTTTTTCTCTGTAGTATTCTCTGTGTAGTCTCTGTTCAAAGATTTTACTTTAATAGTTTCCCCGTTTGGGGGAGTACAGTTTCCACCATTGGGGGAAACTAGGTTCCCCGTTTCGTGTATTCTAGTTTCCCCGTTTTTGCTGCTTATTCCGATCTCTTTTTCGTACAAATTCCAATCAATTTCATAGTAGGTTTTTGCAGGAACACCCTCTACGGATACACGCACGAAGCTAAGATTTTTGATTAGTTTTTTTGCATTTTCAAGCTCTTTTTTGGTCAAAAAAGTTTCATCCATGATCTCGATATCGGTTTTGAAAATTTTGTCTTTTTTTGCGAACCAATACATAAGCTGTGATAATAATATCCCGCCCGTAGTGGAGCCTGTAATTTTGCGGTAAATGGGGTAATATGCGATAGGTCTTTGGTTGAGTTCTCTTAATGCACTCATGCTCTTTCTCCCGCGCTAAAATGCGTGTAGCTGCTCATCGCAACTTTTATTGGCTCTATGACTAATAATCCGTCAAAAATATACTCTTGCGGCTGTATATGGTCGTTTAAGAACTTTTTGCCAAGCATGTCGATCACTTGCTCTTTTTTGTACGGCATAAAAATCTCTTGCATCTTTTTCACACCTGCTTTTATAAACATGTCTCTGATGGGTTGCGGGATCGGTGTAGTTTTTTTTGTAGTGCGGTCTTGTACTTTTATCTCGTGTATTTTTTCGGTAGTGTATGTAACTGTTACAACGCGGGCTATGTATTCAAAAGCTATGCCGAATGACTCTCTTTCTGCTTTTGTCCAAACTCTCATAATTTTTTCCTTTAGGTTCTTGAGCCTCTGCAAAAAGGAGAGAAGGAGTAGCAAGAACCACCAACCTACCCCTCTCTGCAAAAGCTGTTGTGTTGAGACGCTAAAAGGAATTTGCTATAATTGCGCGTCCTTTTGGCGAAAAACTAAAAGTGACTTCTTTTTGTATTGGTTTCAGCGATGAAACCGCTACGGCTACCTGCCAGTAGGTCGTAGCAACCACTTTCATACACTTGTATGAGTAGCCCTGTATCTCCTGCCAGAGATGCGGGGCTTTTTTCGTTAGGTAGTTAGGTTGAGGGGCGGTATCTCATACAAGGTTACAACATGTATGAAAGTTGGTTAGTATTCGCTGGCACACTCTTACTTTTAATAGCTTCTGCTTTGAAACTGTTAAAATAAATAAACTTGCGCCCTACTCTTGGCAGGGATAGGGAGCAAGTCCGTCCCTAAAAATCACTACCGAGACTATAAATAGCCTCTCAAAACACTCCGAAGAGTGCTTCAAGAGATTATTTTCTTAAATACCCTATGAGCTTCCCTATCCCCTCGTTTTTTATAATCGCGTGAGCCAACTCGATGATGATCTCTTGCGTCTCCGTTTGGTTATCACTGTCAAGTTTGTGCATAACTTCCTGAAACTTCTTAGCTGTAGCGTCTGAAACCTTGAAATTTAACGGGTGATCTTTCATATTCATGCCCCCTTATTTCCCTCTTTGATACAAATTCACTCTAAGCTGCCCTTGTGTTATAATAAAACTGCAAAACTAAATCCAACACAAGGACACATCAAAATGAATGAAGCCGAATTAAAGCAAATCGTAGAAGATGCCGTTAAATCAGCCACACAACCGCTTTATGAGAAGATTGAACAGTTGTCGCAACAACTAGAACAAATCCTCATGACCGTTAGCACTTCTATAGAGTGATCTATTTTTTTAAAGCGGGTGCGAAATCCGCTTTAATACTGCAAATATACTTACTATCCACATTCATAATAAACTTAAGGTCTATATCCTCATCGTCCAGCTCTTTTTTCATGAACTTTTTAATCTTTTTGAGCTTTTTTAAGCACTTTTTGTATTGTTTTTCTCTCTCTGACTTATTCATCTCTTCTTACTCCTTATTACTTGATTGTTCGTTTTTCTTGGGTGTATCATCTTTTTGTAGGTAACTTTTAGGGTTTTCCCATACATCAAAAGGTATCTTAAACTTTCTATTGAGAGCTAAAGCATCTTTTGCCGAAATCTCTAAAACACCATTAAAATATTTAGATACAGTTGGTTGTCGCACGCCTAAAGCATCTGCGACTTGTTTTTGTGTAAATGTTTTCATGAGGAGTATTATTCCGAAATGGTATTTAAAAAATACTTAATTTAATACCATTATGGATTATTCCACTATGTAATAATTTTGTAAAGGATTTTCTGATGGATGCTGTTGATAGAATTAGAAACGAGATGAGTCTAAAAGGCTTAAAGCAGAAAGAGATGATTGAAGCGTTATGCGTAAATCAAGGAACTTTTGCAAAATGGTTAAGTCAAAAAGAAGAGAACCGAAGAGATATTCCAAATACTGTTTTGGCGCAAATATCACAAATTTTAGCAGTAGATATTGAATATTTACTGGGATTACAAGATGAAAAAAGAAAAACAAAGATCTCCCAAATCCCCCTGATAGGAAAAGCAAGTTGTGGAGTTCCAAATATGTATTTTGATGATTATGTAGAGCATATCCCAGTGAGTGACGATATTGCCCGTGATGGTGTTTATGCCGTAGAAGCCGAGGGCGATAGTATGCTCCCAAAAATAAAACACGGCGATATTATTATCTGCGATAAAGAGATGGCATGTGAGAACGGTAATATCGTTCATTACACCACAAACGACGGCGAAAGCGGTATTAAAAAATACAGTTGCGACCCAAAAACCGAGATGGTGACGCTCTTCCCGCTCAATCCCGAGTACACACCCATGATGCTCCACCGCAAAGAGCTTATTTGTGCAAGAGCTTTTAAAATACAGTCGGATTTGTAGGCTCAAATGATTGTTATTTATCTTATGATGAGAGGATCAAAAAATGAATTGTAAGTGCAGCTTTTGTGGCAAGAAAGAAACTATAAAAACAAATGATGCGGAGATGATAGCTTTTAACTATTATCAGGATCGACAAGGAATGAATCATACAGGCATTATTTGCTTAAATTGTGGAACTATTCACGATTGCATCATGTCGTTTGTTAAAATAGTCCCTTCATTGTTAGGAATAGGCAATCCGTACAAGATTGTAAATGTAGAGTTGCTACCTGTTTGGTCTATGGAAGTAGCAGAACACAAAGAAAATTTTGGTATCAACTGTAGAGAATCTGCTGTTATGGCTGTAGGCATTCCTGAACATATCATCAACACGCTTAGAGCAAGAAGGAAGCTAGGTGAATGCTTTGATCTTCCTATATCAATAACGTATGACGAATATCAAAGCAAGAAAAATAATTTTGTACTAAAACAATTATCAGACAATCCAAGCCATTTTGGCTTAAATTACTAGTATTGCAAATAGAGGCTTTTATGGATAATATGGCATGAAAGATATTATTAATACACCTGAATTTTTTTATTACATGCTCGCTGTGTTTGCATTGATAATAGCCGTTACGAATGTTGTCATTTTTTTCGGAAGAGGATTTGTGGCATATCCTCTTTACATATTCGCAGTATCACTATATGCTTCCGCACTTTACAAAATAGATTTTTTAGAACAAGGGTGTAGCGAAAAAAGATACTTTTTTATTGCAGTAATAACTACATTCCCTATGTTTATTGTCGGAGGCGCTCCATTAATGCTCGCTATCAAAGAATTATCATCAAAAAATCATTCAAACCAAAGAGAGGATGAAATAAAATTCATAGATTTTTTTCTAAGATCACTCGGAGCTTCTTTTTTGTTTGTACTTATTATGAGTATATTTATGCTTGTAACATAAGCCAACCCTAAACCAACCAAGCTATAATTCCGCCAAAATTTAAAAGCGGTTACTCTGTGTAACATGCCATAGGCTTTTGCAGGAATGCAAAATGCTTATTAAGAATAATGTGCTAGAATGAACACATAAGCAACAAAGGATATTGAACATGCCAAAGAAAATTCATGACCTTACCAAGGTGTTTGCCTCGGCTTTTTTTATTGATCTAAAAAAAAGAAACGTAGCAAAACCGTTTAAACATTACACATCAAAACAAACAAACTTTGAGGCAGATATAAACACGGCTTTTAAAGACGTGGGTAATGCGATCAGAGCTTCGTATGTCTCAAAATAAAGAACTTACTGCACTTCGTAAAGAGGTGCAAGAGCTAAAGCTCACACTCAAACAAGTTCACGATCATAACTTCAACATTTCACCAATACCGTCCGCCGACGAACTCTCAAGACTTGAGCAAATAGAAAAAGGTATTACCAACCGTATTCTTTCAATGGCAGAGCAGCAGCTAGAACGTACTCATGCGCACAATATGGCGCTTGTAGAACTAGAAACTGCAAACCAAGGCATAGCAAAACAAGACCTAGAAGACACCACAAAAGCACGCACAAGAGCGCAATGGATGTCTTTTGTGTTTATGGTTATGGGATTTGGCACCGCCGTCTATATGGCTTCACAAAACCAAGAACTCGGAGCCATTGCCGCTTTGGTAGGTGCGGCTTCTCCAATCATCATAGCTTTTTTGGCATCACACAAAAAGTAGTGCCCTACCCCTCCAACGCCTCCACAATCTCATCACAAAGCACTTTTAAAACTTTCACACCCTCTTTATGATATTTATGCACACCGTCGTTTACGTTGGCATCGTCCACCGCATCAAGCAAAAACGCCAACCCTTTTAGCTTCTCTATCGCCTTATCTCTTTTATCTTCCATCTCCTCTTTCCTTGTTGCAGATTTCAATTTTCCAAAAAGAATTATAGCAAAAAATACCAAAACGGTATATTTTTAAGCTTTATTTAAATACCATTACGGAATAATTCTCTTATCCGAACAAAAACGGATGAGTTGATTGAAGTAATATTGTTAAAAGGTTGAAGATGATCTCTCTCACGAATAACGAGGCGCTTGCGTTTGTAGCGGCACTCTTGGCGGCGGGGTATGTTGTCGGGCTTTTGTTGAGGCTACTAAAAGAGCGTTAAAAATGTTTGCATTTTTGGCTTGTAAGCTCGCATTGATCTTTCATAAGAAAACTGCAACTTACATCGCTTTGCTTGCCGTTTACGAAAATCCTCTCAATGCCTACATTTCTACTCTTGCCGTCTATGGTGAGCTTGCAAATTTGTTTGGTCGTTGTGATCGTAGGCTTGCTTTTGGCTTTGGCTATTGCTATTTGGTACCCCACCGTGTACCCGACGGCAACACCCGCCGATAAGATGCTCCCCATATACCCGAGCGCTTCAAGTTCCGTAAGTTCAATCATTCAAAAAAACCTTTTTTCAAAAATTATATCAAAGTTCTTAAACGTATCGAGGCGCTCCGCAGGATAAGCGCATGTTAAACACAAACACCACCGAAGCCAATCAAGCGGGGCAAGGTTTTTAAAGCTCAAAAGAGCACACGGCGAGACGATAGCCTAAACGTATAGTAGGGGCTTCTTATGGCGATTGCGATCGAAAAAGGTTAGAAGCCGACCGTGTGTTCTTGGAGTTTTTATATACAAAAAGAAGTCATGGCAGATGGCAAAAAAGGACAAATATGCAACAGGAAGTATTGGCTTCGGAGATCGAAGCATTTATAGAGGCGTTTAGATGCGTCGGAAACGGAGAAATTGCAGAAGAAACTTCACGCAAGCTTAAAGAGTGTGTTAAAGCAGTAATGCTACACGAAAAAAAATCGACGTTAAAAATAACTCTCGATATTTCAAAAATAGCTGACGATCAGATCGCTATGGTGGGCACGGTTTCGGCGAAAATTCCAGAACCGCAAATCAAAACAGGGTTCTTTGTAAACGACAGAACATTTTTGCCGTCGCGCAATAGACCAAACCAACAAATTTTACCATTCGGAGCAAAATAATGAAAGAGATGATTGAAAAAATAGCAAATGCTTTTAGACCCGTTAAAGACGAACTAGGTGCGGGAAGAATTGTTTTACATAAAGACTACGTTGTAGATGATCGTGAGCGCCCCGTTTTTTATAAGCCGTCGATTGCAAGACACGTTTTGAATCAAAACATTATCAGCAAAATAGATTTTATTGCGTTCGTGAATGAATACAAAACACCCGCTACTAAGCTATTTTACAACGATGAGAGTGTTCGCGCTGTTTTTAACTACTCTACAAAGGAAACGGCAGATCATGGCGATAGCATTTGTAAAATGCAATTACAAACTACGGAAGACTATCAAGAGTTTAAGCGCAGCAATCAAAACCAAATGACGCAAAAACAGTTTGTGCGATTTTTAAAGCGTATGGAGCCTTTTATCGTTGCGTTTGATAACAAAAAAGCCGACGACATGGATATTATCGAGATGGCTGAGCATTTGCAGGCTATTAAGACTATCGATAGCGTACAGCGAAACGCTCAACAAAAATTCCATCTCGATGTAAACATCCAAACGGGCAAATACTCTATGACGCTACCAAAGGTAATTGTGTTCGAGTTCCCGATTTTTAAAAATGATCGTGACTTAACGACACGTTTTGAAATGGAGCTGTTTTTAAGTGCGGATGATGGAGCATTGAACGCCGAACTTATCTGCTACAACATCGACCAACTCTATGAAGCTTCTATAAGAGAGCTTACAAACTCAATTCTTCAAGAGATTAACGGAGTAAGCGCATTTCAGTCTTAGGACTGTTTTGCGAGATAAAAAGGTCTTATACAACACACCCGCGCAAAAGTCATTCACACTCATTGCGCTCCTTAATGTTTAACAAAACATAGCAATAACCTCTAAATTTTTAAAATTCGGTAGGGAATTAGCCGTGCGCAAGGTGTGTTCTATAAGCCCTTTTAGAGGTGCTTAGTGCCGATGGCAGTCGGCATAAATCAATACAAAAAGGAGTTCACGATGAACGCAAAGAGACAACATAGAGTAATGCAAGCGATCCTTGCAAACAATCCACGGATCACGGTCGGCGAGATGGCGCGCAGACTTAACTACATTAAAGATATTTTTGAGAAGTGAGGCGGCATAAACATGTTTGAATATGCAATTTTATTTGTAGCGTTTGTGTTGGTGTCAGTATGGATTTACGACACGTACAAGTCAAAAACAAGAAAATGGGGAGAAAATGAGTGAATTGGTAGAAATTGATTTTGAAGACGAAAAAGTAAAAAGTGGAACGATTGCCCACGACATGACGAACGACGCATACCACGCCGAAGCGGAACACCTTAGCAGCTCAAAAATCAAAACGCTGCTTGAAAACCCGTATC
>Ga0265295_1002494_pt1 | contig 29001 bp, 22 predicted proteins | sample Munlansysbiofilm_FD_192503 | JGI IMG/M metagenome (GOLD analysis project Ga0265295, IMG submission 192503) | Leachate microbial communities from a municipal landfill in Southern Ontario, Canada - Methane capture system biofilm | ecosystem: Engineered > Solid waste > Landfill > Unclassified ... | reverse complement strand
AACTCATAACACAATCAAGAAATGAACGAAATTGATTTTTCAAATATTGGCTTTGACTATGGTGTAAAACCCTTTTTCATGCTTGTTGGAGATATTGAATTCTCTGACTTATTTAAAAAGGCAGACTGTAGAGGAATGCTATACATATTCGAGAAGGGAGAAAAAGAAGAAATGATTCCGGTGCAAATGGCATTTTTATTTCAGAATGAAGAACCTGCCGAAAAATTTATTGACATTCTTTTAGGTTGGATAGAAAAGTCAAACAATGATGGAGAAGCAGTTACGATAGATTTTATTGAAAACAATAAAGGAGGCTACACTTTATCAATCTCTCCTGAAATAAATAGGTTCGTTGAACGGATGATACCCAAAAATCTAAAAAATAAAGTAAGCCCAATAATAATGGTTCAAACACACTATAAAGAAATTGATACTTTAGGTAAGAACTATTTAAACTTTAAGGCAAATTATAAAAGAGCCGAAAAAATTTCAATCGGATATGTAATTGGAACAACCACAAAAATTATTAAGCAAAGCAAAAAGTATTTTACAAAGAAAGAGTTCAACTTTTATAAAGAAAATGAAATCCCTGCCAACTCTATGGCATTAGGTTATAAAGCAACCAAAGAGATTTCAGATTTTGACCCTAAAAGTCTTCCGAAACCACCAAAAGAATCGGTTAAAGAAATAACACTCCGAAGAATTTCAGAAATGAAATCATTCCTGCCTTTGACTTACAACAAGCTCAATAATCTTTGGTTGGGAGAAATTCAACAGAAATTGAGTTTGAAATATGATTCGGAAATTATAAAACAAGCGATTTGTAACCTAACAGTATTTGAAAGGTTGAAACAAATCAAAGAACTATCTCCTGACTTTACAAAAGAAGGTTATCCCAACAGTATTTTGGATTACTTGCTTTCAACTTATGAATCATTTGATAGCTACTATCCAACTGATGATTTTTATTCAGAACAAAAAATTATTAAGCAAATACAAAACGACAATAAAGAATTAGAAACTTACTTAAGTAAATAAAAATATGGTAACAGAAATGGCTACAATATTCTCATCAATTTGCTCATTTTTATTGGCAAACAAGGCCGCTATTGCTTCAAAAGTGATTGCAAGTGCAACCTATGACGGATTAAAAAAAGTACTTGACTTTTCATCTCTAAAGAGTAGGATTAGCAAGTTCTTCAAAAAAGACGAAGATGCGGAAAAATATTTGGAAACAATTTGTAATACTGAATCTAAGAACACAACAAAGCCATACAGAGACATCGAAGATAGTTTTGAAGAAATAACAGGTGAGACATTTGACAATGAACTTTATGAGGAAATAAAAAATTGGGTTGAAGAAAACCAAGGTCAAATATCAAATGTTTCAAAAATGGAATTCAAAAATGAAGGTGGAATTAACATAGGAATACAGAATGCTGGAAAAAATATCTTCAATATTCAGGGTGACTACAAGCCAAAAAAAGACTGAGAATTAAATGGATATTGAATCACAAAATGCCGAAACGATTTATAATGTTGCGGGAAATATGCACTTGCATAATTCTCCAGAAGTCGCTGCGCTATTAAGTGAGGACAAGCAAAAAAAGCTTAAAGAGCTTAACTCAATTTCCTTTTTTGAAATTCTATCCAAGGAATATTCCGAAAGGAATCTAATAGAAAGAGAAGTCGAAATAGAAAAAATAAAAGAACGATTAGATGAAACCCATCAATTAATTCTTTACGGTGAACCTGGACTAGGCAAAACAACTACATTATTTCAACTTTCAAAAAAATTAGAAAACCTTGTTTACATTTCAGTAAAAAGCAAATCTCCAATTTCCATTGTTTCATATTTAATCAATAAAATACGCTTGTCTAATGGAGATGACTTGTTAGAGATTAAAGACATAGATAGTGCATTTGAATGGTTGCAATCAAGTTTGCAAAAATCAAAGCAGTGTTTCATTATTGATGATTGTGAACAAGACAAGGAGACAATCAGTAAAATAATTTCACTTCAAAAATTTGATTCTACTTTTCTTTTTGCGACAAGAAACAAACCTCTTTTTGAATCAACGGGTGTAGCGTTTTATCCTTGCTCTCCATTTTCCGAAGATGAAGTAAATCAATTTTTAAAATCACACGACCTTTCTTTAAGTAAGTTAGAGTTCAACAATATTTTAAAAGCTTCAAATGGTAATCCACTTTACTTATTTTACTTTTCACAATTTCAAATTTCACCACTTCCAGAGAATTTAGTAGAATATCAAAGCTCTATATGGAGCGGACTAAATTCAACCCTACAAGAAATACTTGCTCTAATTTCAATTCCTTATTTCAATATTACAACCACAGAACTTGCTGAGGTATTGAAGTATGAATCCGTTTTAAAATTTTCGGAGAAAATAGATGAATTATCTGCCTTAGTCAAAAACTACGAAGGCATCTTAGAGTTATTCCACCCTTCTTTTAAGGAATTTGTTCTTGAAAAACTTAACAGTAAAGGGGTGCTAAATTCTTACCTGGAGAAACTAGGAGATTACTATTTAGCAAAAGAAGAAATAATCCAAGCAACTTATTTACTCATTGATATTGCACCAAATAAAATTGATAAATATTTATTTGATGTGTTTCCAAGCCTTGTCAGTTGGGGAGAGTTAAATTTTGCAGTAAAAGTATTAAATACTAAACTTCAAACTACTGACAAAAATCTCGATAAAGGATATTTGTATTATCATTTGTGTCATGTTCATCATTTATTGGGTAACAAAGATGAATCTACAGGATCAATTGACAAATCCTTAGAATACCTAAAGGCGGCCAAACATAAAAAATTTTATGCAGCTGCTTTAATGTTCAAAGCAATGAACCTTATTGAACAGGGGAATATAGGTGAAGCAACAAAAATTGCAGACAAGGTATTCTCAAATATCAAAGAAGATGACAAGGAGTTGAAAGCTCCACTATTAGTCAATCTATCCAAAATCTATGTTGATTTATCTGAATTTGAAAAAGGAGCTAAAGCGTGTAAAGAAGCTTTTGAAATTTTTGAAGAGAAAGATGTAACAGATGGCATGATATCTAGCTTGGTGAATTTAGTTACCTGTTTATCCCAAATTGATGGATATAAGGATGAAGCAGAGAAATATGGCTTGCAACTTTTAAAAATAACTAAGAAATCTTCTGAGTTTTCCATTGAAATCATTGTCTTAAATGCTTTAGCAAGTATTTACAGAGAAAAAAAAGAATTCCCAAAGGCAAAGGAATTTAACAGTCGAGCAATTGAACTATGTCAGAAGTTTGAAATGAAAGATAAGGTTGTTCTTAATTTGATAAACTTTGGGAATATTTTAAGAGATGAAGGAGATATTGAGGAAGCAAAAAAAGTCTATGAGGAGGCACTGATTAAGGCTAAAGAATACAAACTAAAACGAGATGAAGGCAGAATCTATTGGATATTATCAAGCATTTACAGAAAGGAAGGAAAATCAGACCTAAGTATTGAGTTTGCCGACAAGTCAATTAATAACAGTAAGGAAATAAATTTTTACTACGGAGTGGCAAATGCTTTGAGAGAGAAATCAGATACATATTTGCTAATGAATGAACCACTTAGAGCAGCAGAAGCATTAGTGGAAAGTGGAGAATTTTTTGGAAAGATGGATCAGTTCTATGAATCCTACCAATACAACATTTCAAAGGCGATAGGAATTTATACAAAAGAAGGAGAAAAAGTTAAAGCAAATGAACTCATAAATAGCCTAATTGATAACACAGCAAAGAAAATTGATGTAGGAGAAGTAGTGGATTTGATTTTGGATAATTCAAGTGAGGAAACAATTACCTCAAACTTTGAAAAATTGTTCAAGAACTATTTTACGAATGAGAATAACAATTTGAATATTCTTAAACAGTTTCTGTCTTTCGTTAATTATTGTGATGGACTGGGAAAAATTGAAGGCAAAAAATTATTCAAGAAGATAATTGACTTAATAATTAAAAATATAGGCAAGGCAAAATTTTCTTATAGCATTTTGGGTATTGCAATTGAGCAATCAGGCAGCCTACTCAGCCAAGATGACTTAAATGATATTTCTGATTTACTCCAAGAAAAGTTACCTATGTTCTCAACAAGAGAAATAGATGATGATAAAATCTTTATTACATCTATTGCTGGTAAAATTAATTTAGAAATTCATGCCTTCACTGATGAAACGACTTGCAATAAACTTGCTATTGCTTTAATTCTAATACTACATGAGCAACCTGAGCTTGTAATTGAAGACAACCCATTTAGCGAAAAGACTTGTGTTATATGGCTTCATTCTTATTCAGAAGAAATGAAAAATGCAATTGGCAAACATCTTTTAGATAAAGGAACTCTTTTCCAAGAAAGCTTACAGTCATTACACATGAGCAAGGACGGGTATGACATCCATGAAATGATTATTGTAAATCCTAATTATGAAGTCAACAGTAATCTTAACAATCATCCCGACAACAAAGCATCATTATATTTCTTTGTATCAACAATCATGGGAATAAAAAGTCATTTCTATCATTCAAAAGTTCAAGAAGATAATTCTCAAAGAAGGTTTATCCTAAATTCAGTGGCAAGATTTTTCGATTATACTAATACAGACCTTAATAACAAGCCAACTAAATCTAAATTTGAAATTAATATTGACAAAATCAAGGCACAATAGCCAACGCATTTGATAGCACATTTGCATTTTTTGCAGACACATAAATCAACGTTAAAAAATGCAAAAGAGCTACCAAGCCAACTCATGAAATCGCAACAAAGCGACTAGAAATATGGAAAATAAAATAAGGCGAAGGCATAACAATGGCTAAAAAAACATAGGGGTTTCGGTGGTAAATTGAAAGTTTTGAGCCTTTAATCAAGTCCGCCAAACCAAAATTTTGATAATGAAAAAAGAAAGATAATTATAAAAATATTTGGCTTGGCTAAGTGTTAAACTGAAAGGGTGGTGTTTTAAATTCCCCTACGTTTCTTAGCCGGGTCGTTATGTTTCATACCGAAAAACCAGCCGCACAAACAGCACATTTGGTTTTTTGCCGACACAACAGCCAAGGCTGAAAAACCAAAAGAGCTGTTTTTCCCTTCCCAAATTGAAAAACATATATCATTATTCAATACATATTTATATTGCTAAACGATAATTTAATGTATCTTTGAACTTTATAGTCAAAACGTAAAGACATAAAACCAATGAACAGAATAAAGAAGGTTTTAAAAGAACAAGGAAGGACTCAAACTTGGCTCGCTGAGCAAATTGGGAAAAGCTATGTAATAGTTACAAACTATTGCAATAACAATTCACAACCCAGCATTCAAGTCTTAACGGAGATTTCTCAAGTTTTAGACGTTGACGTAAGAGAATTATTAGTTTCCACCAAAGACAATTAGTAAAATGGATAAAGAATTTGAAATTTTTAAAAATGGCAGCACTTGGCTTAGAGCTGACTTTCATTTACACACAAAAGCGGACAAAGAATTTGTTTATAGTGGAGAAGATAATTCTTTTGTTTCTGACTATGTAAATAAGCTGAGTCAAGAAAAAATTGGTGTTGCAGCAATAACAAATCATAACAAATTCGATTTCAACGAATATAAAGCACTTGCCGAAAAGTCAAGAAAACAAGAAATATATTTATTGCCCGGAGTAGAATTATCAGTAAATGATGGAGCTAACGGAATTCATTGTCTTGTGATTTTCAATCCTATTGAATGGCTTGGAAATGGTACGGACTATATAAACAGCTTTATAAATCAAACATTTGCAGGAAAACATAATTACGAAAACGAAAATGGACGTTCAAATGATAGCCTAATTGAGACTATAAAAAAGCTTGATGCTTTCGAGAAAGACTATTTTATTATAATGGCTCATATCGAGGCAAGTAGTGGATTCTATAAAGAATTAAATGGCGGACGAATTGCGGAGTTGGGTAAAGTACCAATATTCCGTAAGGCAGTTCTTGGATTCCAAAAAGTAAGGACAAGAGATATAATTAAGAATCTTAATACTTGGCTTGAAAATGAACTACCAGCTTTTGTAGAATGTTCTGACGCTAAAAATATTGAAGAAATTGGAACAGGTAATTGTGTAAATGGAGTTACTCAAAAAACATATTTGAAAGTTGGTGCTTTTAACTTTGAAGCTATAAAATATGCTTTATTAGACCAACAATACAGACTAGCACAAAATACGACTGAACCTATTAATGGTTATATTAAATCCATCAGTTTCAAAGGTGGAAAATTAGATGGCTCAACACTTCATCTAAATCATTCTATGAATAACTTGATTGGTATAAGAGGAGGTGGTAAATCTTCAATTTTAGAAGCTATTAGATATTCTTTAGATATTGATTTAACCGAAAAGCAAAACGTAGATTATGACTATAAAACAAAGTTAGTTAACGCTCTAGTAGGAAGTGGCGGTAAAATAACTTCGGTATTGGTTGATGACCAAGGAAAAGAATATGTAGCTGAGAAAATTCTTGGCGATAGAACGAACATTTACAAAGATGGAGAACTTCAACTTGGACTAAAGCCAAATGCAATTGTAAAAAAGCCTATATACTTTGGTCAAAAAGACCTTTCTCAAATAGGCGATTCTTTATCAACTGAATATTTGATTAGTAAATTGATTGGCGACCGTTTACTCAATAAAAAACGAGAGGTTGAAGAAAAAAATCAAGATGTTTTAAAAATTATCAATGAACTCAAAAAAATTGATTCAAAAGTTGCTAGAAAAGCAGACATTGAAGCGAAACAAGCGGAGTTGAAAATTAAAATTCAAGTTTTTAAAGATAATGAAATAGACAAAAAACTTGAAAAACAAATCTCTTTCGACAAAGACAGTAATTTCATTAAACGTCTTGAAAAATTCGAGTTAAAAGTTATTGAGGGAATAAATGAATATGTTGGAGAATATGAAGATAGTTTTCAAAGCTTTAAAGCATATTCGTCAAAAGAGAATACCACCAATATTGATAAAATAAAGCAACATTTGATTGCCTTTGAAGGCATATTTCTTGAAACCAAAACTATTTCATCAAGGTTAGTTACCGAAAATTTAGCTCTTGAGACATTGCACAAAAGTTTCAATGTGAAATATGAAGAGCTGAAAGAGGAATTTTCAAAAATCAAACGAGAAATAAATCTGCCCAATATTCAGGCGGATGACTATGTTAAATATACAAAGGAACTTGATTTAACAAAAGCTCAATTGTCGGAGTTAGAAAAACTTTCAAAAAAGAAAAAAGAATTAGAAACTCAGTTAAAACAGACTTTAGTTTCATTACAAAAACTGTGGCACAACGAATTTGAAATTGTACAAGAAGAAATAAAAAAAGTTAATGATGACCAAGATTCAATTAAAATAGCTGTTGAGTTTAAAGGAAACAAACAAGATTTCAAATCATATTTAAAAGAGAATCTAAGAGGCAGTAATTTAAGGGACAATAATATTCAAACAATCATTGACAACTATAGTGATATGATTGCGGTTTATGAAGATTTGAATCTTCCAAAAAGCACTATTTCTACAAATCTTTCAGATGTCCAACTGCATACGTTTCGAGAATATTTCAATTCAAATATTGAAGCCTTTCTGACATACAGAATACCTGATAATTTTGATATTATATATAGAAGCAGGTCTTTAAACGAGCATTCCTTAGGGCAAAGAGCTTCTGCTTTAATAATATTTCTATTAACACTAAAAGAGAGTGATTTAATAATTATTGACCAACCAGAGGATGATTTGGATAATCAAACCATCTATAATGATGTTATTAAGGTACTGAAAGAATTAAAAAACACCTCTCAATTTATTTTTGCCACTCACAATCCAAATATACCTGTTCTTGGAGATTGTGAACAAGTAGTTTCTTGTAGATATGATTCTAACATTATTGAGACTAACCTTGGGAGTATTGATGATGAATCAATCAGAAAAGAAATAGTAAATATTATGGAAGGTGGAAAAGAGGCATTTAACAATAGAAAAAGAATTTACGAATTATGGACGCATTAGAATTATTGGATTTAATCCAAAAAGGAGAATCAAGCGTTGTGCAATTTAAAGTCCGCATTAATGATGCATACAAAATAGGCACAGAAATGGTAGCTTTTTCGAACACAAAAGGCGGTTTAATTGTCATTGGTGTTGACGATAAAACAGGCGAAATAAATGGACTCTCATTTGAAGAAATAGCAGTAACCAATCAGCTTTTAGCTAATGCTGCTTCAGATAATGTCAAACCTCAAATTTTTATTGAAACGGAAACCGTAGAAGTAGAAAATAAGAATGTCATAGTAGCAACTATAGTTGAAGGACTGAGCAAGCCTCATACTGACAATAAAGGTATAATTTGGCTAAAAAATGGTTCGGACAAGCGCAAGGTTGTCGCAAGAGAAGAAATGGCAAGACTACTTCAAAGTAGTGGGAATCTCTTTGCGGATGAAACCATAGTTAGCGGAACAACAACAAATGATATTGATGATGTTCTTTTTACGCAAGTGCTTGAAAAAAAACACGAAAAATCTATTGAAGAGATAGGATTACCGATATCACAACTTCTTTCGAATAATGGAATGTTGAAAAATGGAAACCTTACTTTAGGAGGATTGCTTTTGTTTGGGAAAAATCCTCAACAATTCAGGGCAACGTTTACCGTACACTGTATGGCTATTAAGGGAAATGATATTAGTTCTAATTTATATAGAAATGAGAAAGAACCTTTTATTGGAAATATTAAAGAGGTTTATGATAAGACATTGTCTTTTATAATTCAAAATTTACAAGAAATTCAAAAAGATGAAAATTTTAATTCTCTCGGTGAACTTGAAATACCTATTGAAACCATTGAAGAACTACTTGTAAATGCTTTAGTGCATAGAGATTATTTTATTAATTCAAGTATTAAAGTTTTTATTTTTGATAATCGTATTGAAATAATAAGCCCTGGCAAGTTACCGAATACTTTGACAATTGAGAATATCAAAGCAGGAATTTCTGTTATTAGAAATCCAATTTTATATTCTAACACAAGGTATTTATTACCATTTAAAGGAGCAGGTAGTGGAATTATGCGGGCTTTAAGGAATTCGCCAGATTTGGAATTGATTAATGATATTGAAAGAGAGTTGTTTATTTCTGTAATTAAGCGTCCTGAATGAAAAGCCAACGCTTCAAGCCATACACATTTGCAATTACTCACGATTCTATAAATCATTTTTGGAGTTCGTGAACTTCGTTTCGCACCAGCCAACACACCAGCCAAAAATTGCAAAAGAGTATGTCTTTGCCAACGCTACAAACAGAGCGGGAAAAGTACGAAAACACAACAATGTATATAAAAAATAGGCGAAACTGTAGTAAAATCAGGACTTTTAACTCGTTTCAAACTTTGTGCTTAACCGAAAGTTTCGTGCTTCGTAATCGCCTACTTTTCATATACTAACCGTTAATGCTGGAGTACATCGAAAAACCATCAAACTTTAAATCAAAACATAAAAAGATCATAGTGAGCCGGCTTAAATAAACTAGACAGAATAAAGCTAAAGGCATAGCTAAAGCCTAAAACGCGAGGCGGTGCAAATCCCCAGCCTCAAGGCCGGTCTTAGCCAAAAGGCTTCGGCTTGTAAGTGTTTAGCCGCGAGCCACAATACCTCCGTCAGGACTTTTCACGCTTCACTTTTCACGCTTCACTTTTCGATTTATTACCTCTGAGCTGAAGGCCGGTCTTAGCCAAAAGGCTTCAGCTGATTGGCTGGAGGTGGCGTGATATAAGTGAACGAAACGCACGCGATATCGATTTATAAAATCTTATCCGAAAGAAAAACCTATATATTTGCGCACAATTTAAGCGCAACAATGACAAGGTTTAGAACTATCGCTATTTATATATTTCATTTTTACTTTGTGTTATTTTTTCTGGCTAACAGTGCTTTTGCTACAAAAAATAACGCCTTGCATGACATGGCTCTGCCCGATTCCATTGCCAATAAATTGCAAAATACAGACAACAAAACCCTACTTCTTATAAAGCTCCTGGATTCCTACAAAAACAAGGACAGTGCGATTTATAATCAGATAGACAAGGAGTTGCAATTGCTGGAACAGGACGAAAATAAGCTTCCGCTGCTTATGGAAGCCTATTTTCAGCTTGGCGAAGAGGTTTCGGCCAGCAACTGGGATGCGAAGGCTTTGCCTTATTATAAGCGATCACTCGAAATTGCACAAGCTATAAAAGAGGATGATTATATTAACAAAAACCTGTTCAAAATCACTGGCTTATACCTGAATATAGAAGATGTGACCAGGGCAGATTCTGTGATGACTTACATTGATAACATCATCGACACGTCCGAAGTCAATAACTTTTTGGCAGAGTACTTTAATTATAAAGCTATTATAAGTATTTACGGAGGGTTTGATAATGAGGCAATTGACTATTATGCAAAGGCCGCTGTTATTTATAAAAACCTGAACAATTCCCATGCTTTGGCAACGATATACAATAATATTGGCGACCTAAACATAAACATTGGAAATTATGAAGAAGCCATTGATTATACCCAAAAGTCGCTGGAAATAAACAAAGTTGAAGGCTCAGTCGAAAGTGTTATTACCAACTATAATAACCTGGGTGTCATCTATAAACGGCTTGATTCAGTTGAAAAGGCAATTGGGTTTTACAATAAAGCTATTGTGGAGGCCGAAAAGCTAAATAACGAGTTTCTTTTAGCAAGGGGTTACTTAAATATCGCCAACCTATACCAGCAGACCGGTAATTTTACGACAGCCATGACGTATTTTAACAAATCGGAGGCTTTATGCGAGAAAAATGATATACCAATCGGTATTTTTATGAATAAACTCAATAAAAGCCGACTTTTAATGGATTTCGGAAATATTGATGAAGCAGAGAAGTTGTTGAAACAGGCGCAACAGCTTGCTGAAGACATGAAGTTGCTGTCATTTATGTCCGAAATCCTCCTCCTTTCATCTGAAATATATTCAAAAAAAGGCAATTTTGAGGCTGCGTTAAGGGATTATAAGCAGTATGTTGCCGTTCGCGATAGTATAAAATCAGACGAAGTTAAGGTTAAGTTGCTGGCGCTATACGCGAAATATGAGAAGGAAGAATCCCAAAGAAAAATCAATGATCTACAAAATAGCATCCAGATCAATAAGGCTCAAGCGCGGATAAGGATGCTGGTTGCCATCTCGGTCATTCTCTTATTGATCTCAATAACAGGCTTTTTGATAAGCAAGCGACGGGAGGCAGCTTATAAAAGCAAAATTGCCAAGGAAGAAAATGATAAGCTGCGCCTGAATATGGAACTCAAAGACAAAGAGCTGATGCATTATGCCATGAGCTCGGCCAAAAATAACGAGCTTATTCACACGATAAAAAAAAGGCTCAGGGCTGTTATGCCTAAGATCAGCGAGACAGATCAGAAAATGCTAAACACCTTGATAAGAGACCTTTCACAAGACAAAACCACTGACAACCATGAAGAAATGGAAACCCGTTTTGCCATAGTACACGACAGCTTTCATAAAAAACTGCTCGAACTATCTCCCGATTTGTCGCCTTCCGAACTGCGAATGTGCAGCTACTTGCGCTTAAATCTGAGCACAAAAGATATCTCTAACCTGACAAACCGCAGCAGCAGCACCGTTGACAATGTCCGCAGCAGCATCAGAAAAAAGGTAGGCCTGGCAAAAGATGAAAACCTCACCGCTTTTCTGATACAGTGTTAAGTCTGGGATTTGCTTTTCACACATCACTTTAAATTTCTTTTGTTAAAATGAGATGCCACCCGCAAAGCTAATTCTCAACAAAGCCAGACACATAAACACAGCTATAACAAGTGTTTTTGAGATGCTAAAGTCTGGTTCGTAAAAATCGCCATTTCTAGATTTGAACCTAATGCTGAATTCCGATTTTGATCGGATAAATAGTCCTACAATCATAAAACCTATTGTTAGCAGCGTGATTATATCAACATAATGGTATTGTCCTATATGCGGTAATTTCAGCAAAAAAATTACAGCCAAACCCAACAAGGCAGGTTTGAATATCTGATTGGATAGAAATATTTTCACTTCACTGGCTTGTAATTCAGTATGGTACAAATGTGCCGAAATGATCACTTGTTTCTGAACCTGATAACCTGAATAAATCAAAATGAAAATTCCAATGAAGGCCATTAATATCCTTAAAAAATAAGGAAGCTGAAAGGCAATAAAAGCACTGCTCATTCCTGTATTAAAAATTGCACCTACAATGAGCTCGCCAAAAAACCAACACATCGCAAGGATATACATCCAAAGGTATAAGAGGTTTATTTTATTCCGAAACCTCCTTTGTTTGCGGTATTTTCGATGCGCAAAATAGGCCAGAAATAAACTGAAAAGATTTCCGAAGAAATATAAAAAAATGATGGTATCAACCGTCCATTCTTTGCCCGATAATCTAAAGCCATTAAAATAGAATTCTGCATCAAAGCCCACAATCTTTGCCAACAAGACGATGAATAGATTAGCCGAAAATGCCACGATATAATAGGCAATAACAAAATAAATAAACGAATTGATTATGATATTCTTATTTCGCTTCTTGTTGTTCGCTGCAAGGCTTTTGCTTAAAAAAGGGCTCATCGTGTGATTCATTTGGACAAAAATCCAACTATAAGCTGCTGCTACCCGCGCAACATTCGTGCTAGCAGCAGCTTATAATTAGCAATTTTTATTCTTCCGGTTCTTGCTTCCGGAAATCGTAAACTTTTTTCCCGCCATAGGCTGCGCCTAGACTTAACAGAATGAACAAGCCACCGCCAATTGGCGCGCCACCGCCACTTACAGGAGTATTGGAACCGGAAGGTGCGTTAGAACTTCCGCCACCATTATTGTTTGGAGGTGGAGGAGATTGAGCCTGTGATGTATAAGAGAAGAGAACGATAACAAGGATGCTGACTATTTTCATGATTTTTTTCATAATAGCTGATTTTTTTAAGGTAGTTTTTACTGTACGATTACTTTTTGAACTGAGCCGCCGCTTTTGCTTTTAACTGTCACCAGATAAACGCCTGCTGCCAGATTTGTTGGAATGCTCAGCAGGCCGTCTGCTACAATAGCTTGCGTGTGCATTGTTCGCCCGCTCATATCGCTGATGCCAAGTTGTGCTTGTTGCTTCGTGCGGGAATTCACAAAGAGTGTTTTTCCCTGTGCATAAATCTTGATGCTGTTGCCGGTTGTCACATCTTCATCTATTCCTACAGCATTAAAATGCAGTTTAAAGCGTGTTTCACTGTCGCTTGTTTCCCACACAAATTCATAAGCGCCGTTTTTCAGGTTATGATAAGTGTTGGTTTTGGTGTCTTCCAGATGCACTTGTGCTAGTTCAGCAATTTCGCTGATGGCGATGCTATACACGCCAGCCTTGTCGTTGACAAATCCCAGTTGCACGCTTTCTGTTTCAGGGCGCACATCCACAGCAAGTCGTCCGTCTGTGCTTATCGAGTAAATTTCGGCCAGGCCGGATGTACCCGATAAAAGTTTCCAGGCATCTTCGGCAAGCTCAAAGTTTTCGGAAGCTGTTGCATCAAAAATGAGGTGGAAAAGGTTTTCGTTTTCACCACTCGTTGCGCTCAACACAAGTCCCTTTTCTAAAGTCTTTGCCGACTTCCCGGCCGCAATATGCGTACGCTGGCTGTTAGTCAGGTTAAATGTTCCGGCACTTGCTGTATAAATAAAGAAGCCTTCCATCGGGCTGAGGTATCGCGAGCCACTCCCATCGCCGGCTTCAGTACGGCTGTCGTAGCTTGTGCCATTCCAGGTGTATTTTGCGCCATAGCCACTTACTAAATCCCAATCGACAAAAGAGGGATAGGGGTTACCCAGTAGGTTGGTGCCTTTGCTAGTTCCACCACCTGCAGAGCTAATGGCAATGCTTTGATCGCCCGTATTTGGTGTTCCGGTGAAGCTAAAGCTGCCTTTGGCAGACGCAGGACTCCATAAGCTGTAGCCTTTCATAGGCGTGAGGCTTTCTGCTGCATCGGTAATATCAAACCATAAATTTTCAGGTTCATCCCATTTTTGCAAATACATACCACTAAATTTAGTAGCAGTGGTAATATTGTTGGGTGCGGCAATAAAGTGCCATTTATCATCGTCTCCAATAGCTTTTAAAATGTTTATCGTACCATTGTTGGTGATGGTGCCATAGGTAATCAGTGAGCCTTCGGTTTGAACGGTAAGTTCAGCAGCATTATTGATGGTCAGGTTATTGCAATAAATACCTACAACAACAGGGCTGTTCGAGCCGGCAGCTATTATAACATCATCTGTTCCCGAAGGTGTAATGCCGCCAACCCAGTTTCCGGCATCATACCAGTTGTTACTTACCGAGCCACTCCAGGTGATGCTACTACCAATACCGTCCAGATTGGGATAGCCGCTGTTGGAGCTTGCACTCATGGCCCAAATAGTGTTGAAATCATAATCCGTGAAAGTGCTTTTGGTTTTCATTTCAGCGGTGGTTTTGCCTGTGCCTCCTTCTGAACTACCTTGGCCGGAGGTTTCTGTATCCCAGAAACAATTGGTGACACCGGTGCCAGAAGAATAATAATTTACTCCCATAAACCCACCATATTTTGGATAAACCCAATCGCCTCCAGGATGTGGATCAATTATACTTCCTGTGGAATAGCAATTACTCACTGTGCCTTTATCATTATAACCCATAAAGCCACCAGCTTCATTTGCCCCAAATTTACAATCAATATTTCCTGTGGAATAGCAGTTGGATACTACACCAGTTTTGCCACCTTCTTTTACGTTTCTTCCGATGAATCCCCCATAGTATCTTTTATAATCAAACTCCCAGACTAATTCCCCTGTAAAGGCAATATTGCCTGTGGAATAGCAGTTTTCTACTAGAGCAAAGTTTTCTCCTACAAACCCTCCAACTCTATTCGAAACACCACTGACATCAGCGGCAGACGATGAATTGGAGATCGTACCTCCATTGTGAGTGCCTACTAGACCTCCGATGCCATTATCATTTCCAAAACCACCACCTTTAACGCTACCTGCCACATGGCAGTTGTCAATCAGAGTAGTCCCTTCTGTCTTCCCAACCAGCATAGCAGTATTTCCGGCTCCTTCAATGCTGATAGCAGTCAGCTTAATATTTTTAATGATTGCGTTAGTTGTGCTTCCAAACATAGCTTGATTGCCTGAATACGTTCTCTTGATAACTAAACCGCTGATGGTAAAGTGCTGGCCATCGTATTGGCCGGTAAAATTTCCTATCGGGCTAAAGCCTTTTCCGCTATCCCAGGTTGAGGTTGAAGATGCGTCAATATCAGCAGTTTGTTTGTAGTGTTTGTTTTCCCACTCACCGGGATTCTTGCTTAACCATTCTAAATCGTTAATGGTAGCAATCAGGTAAGGGTCGCCTGATGTGCCGCTGCCATTAGGTGGGGATATGTGGTCGAGGTTGGGGTAGCCATTGTTGTAAATGTTAGAAATTGCCCAGATACTGCTAAAATCCCAGCTTGCATCCGTGAAAGTGCTTTTGGTTTTCATTTCAGCGGTGGTTTTGGCTGTGCCTGCTGCTGAAGTATTTTGGCCGGAGGTTTCTTTATCCCAGAAGCAGTTGGTGACGGGGGTTGAACCTGTTTTCACTCCAATAAACCCACCTATATCCTTTGTTCCAGGATTAATTATTTTACCTATAGAGTAACAATTTTTCACTGTACCATTGTTGTTTTCGCCTATAAAACCGCCGACATACTCAACAGGCTCATTGCTGTTAATTGATCCTGTGGAATAACAATCAGTAATTTTACCAAACGCATTATCTCCTGTAAATCCGCCAAAAAAATACATTAAAGAAGTGGAAGTACATATTACTTCGCCAGTGGCGTAACTTTTATCGATTATTCCCTGATTAGAGCCCACGAGCCCTCCAACATATCGGGCATTACTGCTGACTATGCAGGAAGACGATGAGTTAATGATTTTGTTGGCATCTATTCCGAAGTGCGCTCCAATCAGGCCTCCCGCTCTGCTTACTGCAGAAGAAGATACAGCAACAATACTACCTGATGCATGGCAGTTGTCAATCAGATTAGTACTGCCAATAATAAACCCAACCAGAGCACCTATACTCTCATTTCCTTTAATGTTGACAGCAGCCAGCGTGATATTTTTTATAGTGGCGTCATTTGTCATTCCAAACAAGCCGATATTAGATGTTACTCTATTGATAGTTAAGCCACTAATGCTAAAGCCTTGGCCGTCGTAGTGGCCCTTAAATTGATTAATATTAGTCCCTATCGGGCTAAATCCTTTTCCGTCATCCCAGGTTGAGGTTGAAGATGCGTCAATATCAGCAGTTTGTTGGTAATATTTATCCCATGCTGCTGAGTTTTGTGTAATCCAGTAAAGGTTGTTGAGGTTTGCAATAAGGTAGGGGCTTCCCTCGGTTCCTGCACCTGTGGGTGGCGTGGCGGTTTGGGCAAGCAATGCCGTTTGAGCAAACATCATGACTAGGAGCAATAAAATGCTGCGCGAAAATTGGTTCTTCTTTTTCATTGTTTAGGTTTTTTTTAGCTATCGGATGCTTTGATGTTCTTTTCTGTAAAAGACTGTTTTAAATTTCCAAAGAAATACCAGTCGCATCCGATAGTGTCTTAGTTTTAAAAAATCGATTGGCAAATAAAAACCTAAAATGTAAGAAAACACAACAATCTATATCCTAATTATCTCACAATCATATAGGCTTTACCTCACAAAAATATCCCGAAAAATATTTATAGTATTGATTTATATGTTTTTAGCTAAAAATGGCTTTATAAATAAAAAAGGAGATTTCCCAGCGGGAAATCTCCTTAAAGCCTTATTTTTAGATGATGTAATTGCCTTTGTGACGGAATTGCTTAACCAAATAGGGCCTTGCTAACGCCCAATTTATAGCACTAGTTTTTATCTAAAATCTATACGATAAAGATAATAAAGCAGAGCTATTTGATAATCCATAGTTGAATCCCGAAATATCACCTTTTTGCTCCTCATCGTTAGGATTAGAGAAGTTTTTTTCAACAGATGTTCCGGTGGTGTAACTAAAGCCTGGTAATAATTCAACACCAAGCACGAAATGATCACTCAACTCGTAATTCAATCCAAAGACTATATTAATCCCGGGCTGATAGGTTGTCCTTTCAAGCTTTCTTTCATTATTAACTATTGCTTTATTCTTATATTCTTGCGTTGATTGATTATAGCTAAAAGACAAGTCAGCACCATATCTAAACGCTAATTTATCAGCCAGGGCTTTTCGGTACTCCTTACCTATTCTAACACCAAATCCCGTATTACTTTGTTTATTTTCTTGACTGTCAGCTATATTATCCAGGGTGCTTCCGGAAATAAATAGCGTATTAAATCTCCATAAGGATTTTTCAGTTCCGGTTTTATAGGTTAATCCGAAGTTGTCAAGATTACTGAAAACCAGTCCGATTTCTTTTTGTTTTACCGGCTCTTGTGCCATTAGAGCGTAAGACATGGAAAGACCTAATAGAATCAACAATGATTTTCTCATTTTAATAAAATTTAGATGTATTAATAAAATAATTAGAAGTGCACTTTCAAAATCAAATCAAGTTTTGTGCCATAAAATTAACGCTAAGCTTTAGCATTTTATTCAGCGTGATCCTGCAAAAAAAAATGGTTGCAATTTATTTGAAATTGAAATGAGAATGCGGAATTGGGCTTACCGCCTTGCTGGCCTTCAACCTTTGAAACCAGTGTAATTATTTAGTCTTATTCATTCTGTTTTAGCGGCCAACTTACTGTTTTGCACTAAAGCACAAAAACTTCTGTTTTATCAGAAAAGCAGGGGTCAATATGCTCCGGATTGGCATTTATTAACAGCAGGTTTTCAAATTATTTGCCAATATTTATGCCTTATTAGGCACCGGGCTTTATGCGACCTCTTTCAACACTTTTCCGTTTTAAATATTCCAAAATTTCTTCTTTGGTCATTTTCGCAAACATTGCGCTTAACCTATCTTTTTGCTCTCTTGAAAATTTGACAGCATCAAACTCTTTTTTTACTTTAGTTTCCATAGTTCATTATATCTCTGGGTGAGCGTATCTCCAATTGTTTATATCCGTTTTTAATATTTATGGAATTGTAGCCACGTATCCGCTCGATGTTTACGACATGCTTAAAATTCCAACTCACAAGCAAATCAGCTTGGTATATTGTTGCAAGTGCTATGTGCAGACAGTCTGCATAACTTGTTGGCCCTACGACTTTCCCATTGATATATTCGTTTGCCAAATCAACCGCTTCTTTTTTATCGCCAAGGAATTCCGTGTAACTATCATCCAGTTTCGAAACAAGTATTTTTATTGGCTCAGGTGCAAATTCCAGTTCTTCGTCCAACATTGTTGAGAATAATACGATAAATTCGCCATCAAATATCCTTATGAAAAGAGGCTCTGTAAACTCTTTAAATTCGCTATCGAAATACCCTCCGAAAACCGAAGTGTCCAAATATATCCGTTGTTTCTTCATTTTATAAAATTACAAAATTCCGCGAGACCTTAAGTTCAGCTTTTCTTGCCTATTTCCTGACATTTAGCACTTTATTCAAGGTTCTCCTGCAAATATAGTAACAAAACACAAAATGGTTGCAATTTAGTTGACTGATGTTTCACACCTATTCTACAAATAATGTAAAAAGCAGAAACACAGCATCTTGCAAGAGAAATAATTCTCTGTGGCTTCTTTGTGACTCCTTTGAGTCACTTTGTGAAATAGCCCGCGATAGCTATCGGGGACACAGAGTTTCGCAAAGAAGGCACAGAGTTTCACGAAGGAAATTCGTTTGTAAATGAAAAATTTATACTATTGGTAATCAGAAATATAAAGAATGTGTTGTTTTTTATGATATTCATTATTCCAAGATTATAGACTTGTGCGAAACATCAGCTTATATTAAACCGGCATTTCATATTCCCTGGAAAAAGAAATGCCAGTGTCTGCCATTTCAATTTGCATAGTTTTATCCTCATGTAAACTCGTCAACTCGTAAATCCGTCAACTCGTCAACTACCAATGACAACATCATGTAATATATTGATATTTAATTATTGAAGTATGGAAAAACCCGAGACACATAACCCGTAAACCCGTCAACCTGTCAACAAAGAACACCGCAACACAAAGGCTTTCAGCACCTCCATCACAATAAGTGGTGATTCCAAAAAGCCCATATGGCCAACACCTTCAAGCATCAGCAGTTCGCCATGAGCTGGAAGGGCGGCCTGTGCCATAATTTTTATCGGTGGCATTCTGCTGTCGCTTTTTCCCAGCACAAACAGCACCGGCACTTTAAGCTTGGAAAGCAATTCGATATGGCTCTCGCGCTCGCGCATGCCGGCCATGGCGGCTACCACTGCCTGCTTTTCCTGGCTTAAGGTGATATCAGTTATAAAATGCACTGCTTCAGGATTTTTCGCTGCAAACTTTTCGTCGAAAAGACTTTGGACAAAGTTCGTCAGGAAAGCTTTTTTATCGTCATGGATTTTCAGGATAGCCTGGTTGCGGTTTTCGCGGCCTTGCGCGTCATCCGCTGAGGCGTGAGAATGAAGGAGCGCCAAACCGGCAAGTTTCTTGGCGTATTTATCCGCGAAAGCCATTCCCACATAGCCGCCCATCGAATGGCCTGCCAGCACACATTTGTTGATTTGTTCTGCCTCCAAAATAGCTGCCAACACATCAGCCATCAAACCCATATCGTGGCGTTCGGCAAGCATATCTGATTTTCCCAGGCCGGGCAAATCGGGTGCGATAACACAAAAAATTTCTGAAAGTGATACTATAAAATCTTTCCAAACCCTGCTGTCCATCGGGAAGCCGTGCAAAAGCACCAAGCAATTTCCTTCACCTTTTTTATGGTAAGCGATTTGTTTTTGCTGAAAAGTGATTGTCTTCATTTTGTAAAATAAATTTGAGATTGAGTATTGAATCAAAACAAAAGCACCCCCAAAAATATTCCGACGGTGCTTTTCTAAACTTTTTAAATGAGCAGCAGCTTTGTCAGCCAACTGCTTATTTCGGGACAGACCCTATCCTTAAAACACGCCTGGAATTTTCAGCCATTCGCGCTGTTGGGCGGCGGTTTCTTCTACTTCTGCCACTGTTTTTGGTATCGGCTTGCCCAAAACACGGTAACCATCTTCAGTCACAAGGATGTCGTCTTCAATCCTGATGCCGCCAAAGTCTTTATACTGCTCCACTTTATCGTAGTTTACAAAGTCTTTAAACAAGCCTTCGCTCCTGAATTTGTCGATAAGTGCCGGGATAAAATAGATTCCAGGTTCGTCGGTGACCACAAACCCGGGTTTTAGTTCTTTGCCGAGGCGCAGATAGGCTGTCCCAAACTGGCTTGAGCGCTTGGTCTTTTCGTCGTATCCTACATTAGTTTCGCCCAGCCCTTCCAGGTCATGCACATCCATGCCCATCATATGGCCTAATCCGTGCGGCATAAACAAGGCATGTGCGCCGGCTGCAACAGCCTCATCCACATTGCCTTTCATCAGGCCTAAATCTTTTAAGCCTTGCGCAATAATTCGGGCTGCCAGCAGATGCATTTCGCGGTATTCCACTCCGGGGCGGATGGCGGCAATCGTATCCATATTGGCTTTCAGCACAATCTCGTAAATCTCTTTCTGACGACTGCTAAACTTTCCACCCACAGGCGTTGTGCGTGTAATATCGCTCGAATACAGGCTTCGGGTTTCTGTTCCGGCATCCACTACCATCATACGTCCGGCTTTGAGGGTGTTGTGGTGATTGTGGTTGTGCAGGGTTTGTCCGTCCATGCTCAAAATCACCGGAAACGAAACCGGGCCGCCATGTGCCAGCGCAATGCCTTCGATGGTGCCGGCAATTTCTTGCTCTACGATTCCCGGCTTTGCCATCTTCATGGCAGTGGTGTGCATCAGCCAGGCGATATCAACGGCTTTTTCAATTTCAGAAACTTCCAGGGCCGACTTAATTTCTTTCAGCTTCACCACAGCTTTTATCAGTGGCAGGCTGGCTTTTGACTTTACTTCGTGCGCCGGCATATTGAGCAGGCGACCCAATGCAATCATCATTGCGCCACGGTATGGCGGCAAAAAATGTACTGTTCGTCCGTTTTCAAGTGCCTTTCTGATGTAGGGTTCGAGTTTGCTATAAGAGGATATCTCGCTGATACCTACCTGTGCAGCCTGATCATTTACAGAGGGTTGCGGTCCCATCCAGATGATGTCGTCGATTTCAACATCGTCGCCAAATAGGATTTCTTTGCCACTCTCAAAATCTATCACACCGGCAAAGCCCGGATGATTTAAGCCAAAGAAATACGAAAAATGACTGTCCTGACGGTAATGATAGGTGTTAGCCGGGTAGTTAAAAGCGGCTTCGTGATTGGCCATAAACAGGCCGATTCCGTTTGATAATTCTTTTTTTAAATTTTGACGCCTTTCGGCATAGACTTCTTTTTGAAACATAGTGTAGCTTATTATAGGATTGATAATTAATTTCTGCTCATAATTTGTTCTATTTCATCGGCCTCAATCGGAATATCGGCCATCAGATCAATTGGTTCACCATCGGTGACGAGTATGTCGTTTTCAAGCCTGATGCCAATTTTTTCTTCACGAATGTATATTCCTGGCTCACAGGTGAGTACCATGCCGGCTTTTAACGGTTGATGCTTTAAGCCTACATCATGCACGTCCAGACCGATATGATGCGCCACACCGTGCATCAGGTATTTTTGATAATAAGGTGAGTCGGGATGTTGCTTTTCAACATCTTCGGCAGTGAAAAGGCCCAACTGTATCATTTCCTGTTCCATCATTTCCCAGACGGCCTGGTTTATTTTGTCGATGGTATTGCCTGGCACATAAAGTGGTATGGCTTTTTTTAGTACATTCAAAACAGCTTCGTAGCAATTGCGCTGCCGAGGTGTAAAAGTTCCGCTTACCGGGATTGTGCGACTCATATCAGCGGTGTAGTTAGCGTATTCTGCACCAAAGTCGAACAGCAACAGATCGCCGGCTTCCAACTGACAGTCGTTGGAGGTATAATGCAACACACAGCTGTTAATTCCGCCGCCAATAATGGGTGCGTAGCCGTGTCCGTTAGCGCGGTTTATAGTAAATTCGTGGTCTATCTCGGCCTGCACTTCGTATTCAAACTTGCCGGCCTGCACAAAAGTGAGTGTGCGCTCAAAAGCTTTTTTGGTGATTTCGCATGCTTGACGCAAAAGCACCAGCTCTTCTTTTGATTTTATTACGCGCAGGCTTTCCAGCAGAGGTGCTGCCCGCAAGAAAGTATGCAGCGGATATTTTTCTTTTAGCTCCTTGGCAAAGCGTTGGTGCACGTCTTCTACTTCCGACTGAAACTTGATATATTCATTGGTATTCAGGTAAACAGCTTCGGCATAGTGCATCAGCTCGCGTAAAATAGTGTGTAGCTGGTCTGCCCGCCGGATTGTAGTGATGCCGCTAATCTCAGTGGCTTCTTGATTGCTAAGGATATGGCCTTCCCAGGTTGCTTTCACCGCATTGAAGGGTTCAATGAAAAGCACTTCTTTCAGTGCGTCAATCGGGCAGTCTGGAAATAGAAGTAAAAAGGCATTTTCGTAGTCTATCCCGCTGAGGTAAAAGAAATCAGACTGCTGGCGAAAGGGAAAAAATTGATCGCCATTGCGGGGCATTTTTTCGGCAGCCCTGAAAATGGCTATGCTTTTTGAGGGAAGTTGGCTGGATAAGGCTTTTCTGTTAAGCATAAATAGATCAGGCGGAATGGTATGTTTGGGCATATCAGGTATTAAATTAGAATTCATCTAAATACATGGAATTATAAAAATAGATATGTAATAAATGAAATATATTTCTACATTTGTAATTCTTTAGCACAAAGATAATTTTTTATTAGAGTTTTGTAAACCTTAAAGTTCATTTGTTTCTAAACCAAACAAATCATTATGAGCAAATCACTATCGTATTCGTCAATTACCAAAAAAATTGTATTGTCGCTGGCCGGATTATTTTTGATCAGCTTTTTGGTAGTACACCTTCTTATTAATCTATTGATCCTTTTTGACTATACCAATAAGGAAAACCCCAGAGAGTTATTTAATGCAGCAGCGCATTTTATGGCCACCAATCCCCTGATTCAGGTATTTCAGTATGTGCTGTTTTTCGGCTTCATACTCCATATTATATTGGGGTTGATAATACAAATTCAAAACTGGTCGGCGCGTCCGGTGCGCTACAACAGAAAAGGCTACAGCGAGCTATCTTATTTCTCGAAGTTTATGATTCATACAGGAGCCATTATTTTTATTTTCCTGATCATCCACTTCGCCAACTTTTTTGTAAAATCAAAATCTGGCTCTATTGATCTGATCACTTATCCTTCTGGTCACACTTACGAAGACCTGGGCTTGCTGATTATAAACCTCTTCAAGGATGGAGCTTATGTAATCTTTTACGTGATTTCCCTTCTGCTGCTTGGTTTCCACCTGGATCATGGCTTCCAGTCGGCTTTCCAGTCGCTTGGCATTAATCACTCGCGCTACACGCCTTTTATTAAAACCTTTGGCACGCTGTTTTCGGCGGTCATCACGCTTGGTTTTATATCAATTCCGCTGGTCATTTACTTTTCTTAAGCAAAAAACGATATGGACAAATTAGACGCAAAAATACCTCAGGGTCCACTTGCCGAAAAATGGACAAATTATAAAGCACATCAAAATTTAGTAAACCCTGCCAACAAGCGTAAGCTGGACATTATTGTTGTGGGAACCGGTCTTGCCGGTGCTTCAGCAGCTGCCAGCTTTGGCGAGCTGGGATTTAATGTGAAAGCCTTTGGCATTCACGACAGCCCACGCCGTGCGCACAGTATTGCTGCTCAGGGAGGTATAAATGCCGCCAAAAACTATCCCAATGATGGCGACAGTGTTTACCGTTTATTTTACGATACCATTAAAGGCGGCGACTACCGTGCCCGCGAAGCCAACGTTTATCGGCTGGCCGAGGTAAGCAATGCTATTATCGACCAGTGTGTAGCTCAGGGCGTTCCTTTTGCCCGCGAATATGGCGGACTGCTCGATAACCGTTCATTTGGAGGAGCGCAGGTTTCACGTACTTTTTATGCCCGTGGCCAAACCGGACAACAGCTTTTATTAGGTGCTTACAGTGCCCTTAGCAAAGAAATTGCCAAAGGCAGCGTCGAAATGATTACCCGCAGCGAAATGCTTGATTTGGTGGTTGTTGACGGTCGCGCCCGAGGTATCATTACCAGAGATCTGGTCAGCGGAAAGATAGAACGCCACGCAGCACACGCTGTTGTGCTTGCCACAGGTGGCTACGGCAACGTTTTCTTCCTTTCAACCAATGCCATGACATCTAATGGCAGCGCGGCTTGGAAGGCGTATAAAAAAGGTGCTTTCTTCGGAAATCCTTCTTTCACACAAATTCACCCTACCTGCATTCCTGTTCATGGCGACTTCCAAAGTAAGCTCACTTTGATGAGCGAAAGCCTCCGTAATGATGGTCGTATCTGGGTGCCAAAGTCAAAAGAAGATGCCGAAAAAATTCAAAAAGGCACGCTAAACCCAACTGAATTGCCCGAAGAAAAACGCGACTACTACCTTGAAAGGCGCTATCCGGCTTTTGGAAACCTGGTGCCACGTGATGTGGCTTCCAGAGCTGCCAAAGAACGCTGCGATGCTGGTTTTGGTGTTGGTTCAACAGGTTTGGCAGTATATCTCGATTTCGAAGATGCCATCAAAAGACTGGGCAAGCATGTGATAGAAGCCCGCTATGGCAACCTTTTCCAGATGTATGAAAAAATTGTAGATGAGAATCCTTACGAAACGCCCATGATGATTTATCCTGCGGTGCATTATACGATGGGAGGGATCTGGGTAGATTATGAACTACAATCCACTATTCCCGGACTTTTTGTGGCCGGTGAAGCCAACTTCTCCGACCACGGCGCAAACAGACTTGGTGCTTCCGCGCTTATGCAGGGGCTTTCCGATGGTTATTTTGTGTTGCCTTATACAGTACAAAATTACCTCGCCGATCAAATCAGTGTAGCACATGTAGGGACAGAATCTCCAGAATTTGATGAAGCCGAAAAATCAGCGAAAGCCACTATCGACAAGCTTTTAGCCGTTAAAGGAACTGATACCGTTGACACCTATCACCGCCGCTTAGGCATGATTATGTGGAATTTGGTGGGTATGGGACGTACTGGAGAAAAGCTGAAAAAAGCTATCGTAGAAATCCAGGAACTGCGGGCTTCCTTCTGGAAAAACGTGAAAATTCCCGGCAAAAATGAAATGGTCAATATGGAGCTTGAAAAAGCACTCAGAATGACCGACTATCTGGAGCTTGGTGAGCTGATGGCGCGCGACGGACTTTTGCGCGAAGAAAGCTGCGGCGGCCACTTCCGTGAAGAGCACCAAACACCGGAAGGTGAAGCCCTGCGTGACGATGAAAACTTTAGTTTTGTGGCTGCATGGGAATATACCGGCGAAAATAAAGAACCCAAACTCAACAAAGAAGCACTACATTTTGAGTTTGTCGAAGTAAAACAACGTAACTATAAATAAGTTATTCAATATTCACTATAAAAACCTGAGAATATGGATTTAACATTGAAAATCTGGAGACAGCCTTCTGCTGATGAGAAGGGCAAATTTGTCGATTACCAGGTTCAAGATATCTCAGCCGATGCTTCCTTCTTGGAAATGTTAGATGTACTTAATGAGCATTTGGTTGTTAAAGACGAGGATCCTGTAGCTTTTGATCACGACTGCCGCGAAGGTATTTGTGGAGCCTGCAGCTTATATATTAATGGACGTCCGCACGGGCCTGACAAAGGAATAACTACCTGCCAGATGCATATGCGGCGTTTTAAAGATGGCGAAACTATCGTAATTGAACCCTGGCGAGCCAAACCATTTCCGGTAATCAAAGACCTGATGGTTGACCGCACTGCTTTTGATGAAATCATTCGGGCAGGAGGCTATATTTCTGTAGGAACAGGCGGAATGCCCGATGCCAATGCCATCCCGATTCCAAAACGCGATGCCGATATCGCCATGGATGCTGCTTCTTGTATTGGCTGTGGAGCCTGCGTTGCAGCATGTAAAAACGCCAGTGCTATGCTATTTGTAGCAGCAAAAGTGTCGCAGTTTGCCATGTTGCCTCAAGGCAAAGTTGAGGCACGCGAAAGGGTGCAAAGCATGGTGTCTAAAATGGATGAGCTTGGGTTTGGGAACTGCTCAAACACCTATGCCTGCGAAGCTGAATGTCCGAAAGAGATTTCCGTATCGCATATCGCTCGTATGAACAGAGAGTTTTTCGGCTCTAAGCTCATTAGCGAAAAGGAAAAATAAATCGTTTTCCTGGAGAGATTTAAAAGCTGGAATATTCCGGCTTTTTTTATGTAATTTTTTTGCTGGCCTTATTCAAACAGGTACAGGTTAATCCCAACAGTGAGGCTAAATATATCGGTAAAAGTTACCGTTTTAGATCGGAAATAATAAGTAACGTACATCTCGTTGGTCGTGGTATTGGCGTATAGCTCAATGGTTTTGATAAATCTCGTCTTTGAAAGCTCTCTTTTCAAGGCTATTCCCAAATCAAAATGAAGCCGGAAGGCATTGGGCGCGTAATAACCTTCGGGAAAGTTTTTGGGTAAAAGGCTAAAGGTGCGGTCGCCATCGGCAATCTGCTTGCTTATCGCAAAACTCAGTAATGGCCGTAGGGTGTAGTTGCGAGGCAAATCAAAAGCAAAAGGATAATAAGTAAGTCGCAACACGATATTATGGATAGCACGGCCGGTACGAAAGGCCGGTGAATAGCCATAAATTCCATCTAAGCAAAGACTACGAACCGGATTGAGGTAGTAACCTGCTCCGATCGATCCGCTGCCGATGTTTCCGGCCAGCTGAAAATTGACATAGTCAGGGATTATCCCTCTTTTTTTTCCAACGATGGAATCTTGCGCAAATAACGATTGCGTTGTGAAACACGAAATGAGTATCAAACAATAAAGGAGTAGCTTTTTCATCATTTTAAAAATTAACAGATTTAAAAACTACGGTGTCTGCAAACACCTCAACAGCCCGATAACTACCTTTTTGTGGCGCACCAATCACTAGGTTTGGCATAATTTTAAGGCCATTAGGCAAAGTGTCATTTGCGTATTGATAAGCATCGTGGTGATGGCCATGAATGGATAAAGTAACGTTATTCTCATTCATCAGCAGGCTGTAAACAAAAAAATAGGAGAGAAAAAACTGATCGCTCCAGGGCGGGATATGTGCGATAACAAAAACATGCCTGAACTCATTTCTGTCATGCAGTTCGTCCCTCAGCCAGCCAAAGTCGGGTTCGGCAAAGTTTAACTCCCACACCACATTATTGAAAAAGATAAACTTACACTCTTTATAGGTAAAGCTGTAATTTTCGTCGCCAAACATCTCTGCGTAAATTGCCCGGCCATTAGCCAGCATATCATGATTTCCAACTACCGTGAAATAGGGCATCTCCAGGTTTTTCATCACATCCTGAAATATGTCAAACTCTTTGATAAGGCCGCCGTCCGACATATCGCCACCATGCAGCACGAAATCAAAATCACCATCACTGTTGATTTGGTCAACAGCGTCAGCCAATTCATCAAAAAACAAGTGGCTGTCAGAAACCAAGGCAAACCGAAAAGGCTCAAACTGGGTGTGATCGCCGGCAGCATATAAATTTTCCAGGTTTTTCTCTGTAGTATTTAGTCTATCCGGCGAAACATAAGCAGAATAAAGCGAAAACTCCAGTAACTTATCGCACGAACTCAACGATAAAAGCAGTAAAAAAAGTAGCAAGAATTTATTTCGCATAGCCTGAATAGCTTTTCACGCAAGTTAATAAAATATGTTTATTTGAAGTGGCACAAAATAACAACAATTTTACTTGAAAGAAAAAGAGGATTAAGCGGTATTTCAGTTAACCCGGACTTTAAATTTTGACAGAAATTTCAACTATCTTTCAACAATGCAAGCAATTATCTGTTTCTACTTGTGGCGTCAGTCTTATGGATTTTAGGATTGATGATGCCAAAAAACTGCTTTAAAAAAATGCTACTTAAAAATATTAAATATAACGACAAAGCCCTTAAACGGGAAATTGATGCTTTAGTGGGGCCGGCTTTTTCGTGGCGCGAGCGGTTCAGGATGAAAGGGGTTCGTTCACCAAAATTTAAGCTGGTGCGGGCAAGTGTGTCCATCGAAGCCTTGCTGGCTGTTGATAATCACCGCTGGTTATGTACTATTGAGCTGCGGCCTTCGGGTATCATTTTAACTTTTCGGTCGTGCCTCAAAACTTATGGTTGGATAGTGCCATACCGCAGTTTGTCTATCTTCAAAAACGAAGACTACCTCAGCTTTTATTCCAATCAATATCTTGTGAAAGTGGTGTGGGAGGCCCAATGCATCGCTGCCAATAAGTTTTTGATGAAGCTCTTAAAGCTCAAAGCAAAATCTTCGGAGTCGGAGGCCATGCCGCGTTAGTTTCTAGGATGAAGCGAAGGCGTCAATTTTATCTTTCCTGAATACTGCTCAAAAAGTTTCTCCAAAAGTAGGGTTACACGTTTTGAAGTCAGGAAATTAATGTTTGCACAGCAATTTTGATTGCGAGGCCAAAACCTACCTACAAAGCCATTCTAAAACCGCTCCGGTTGGCTGAATATTATTTTGATGTGCTAGGCAAAATACAATCCTACTCTAAAGTAGAAAAAGTCTTCATCCCTAGTTCCTGAGTTAGATGTAACAAACCGTTGGATTTGGCTATTAATAGCTTCTGC